>Ga0222718_10002278_pt1 | contig 17411 bp, 31 predicted proteins | sample C33_27DmetaG_FD_165045 | JGI IMG/M metagenome (GOLD analysis project Ga0222718, IMG submission 165045) | Estuarine water microbial communities from San Francisco Bay, California, United States - C33_27D | ecosystem: Environmental > Aquatic > Marine > Unclassified | place: USA: California... | reverse complement strand
GGACAATCATCCGGTTTATCCGCAGATAAGACTGCGTGGTGTTGACCGCCGTCTGCCCATTTAGGGTGACAGTCTCTGATATTTCGTTGTAATCGCCATCAAGTCCAAACAACTCAACGGTTCTGGCCCCCGTGCCCGCCGACGCGTCATTGGTGGAGCTACTGGAAACCTTCAACACAGTCGCCGCAGACAGGTATGAATACAGCCCACCCTGTGGCCAAATGGTTTCTATGGAGTCCGCAACTGCCGGGTTGTTGCCAAACTTGTAAACAGACTCATGATAAGCAATCTGGCCACGCGCTATCTGTAGATCAAAGGGCTCTGTCAGCCCGAACCTTGATATGGAGCTATAGTCTCTTGACATGACTCACGCCATCCGTGCTGTTTTAGTGCGCTTAAATGATCTGTTCTTTGACTTGCTAGCCACCTTCAGGTTGCTCTTCTTGTTAGAGCCGCCCTTTGCTAGTGGCTTTTTGTGAGCAACGTCCTTGCCGTCGCCCTTCGACACTTTGCCTTCCCTCTCCATTAAGCGCCTAGCGGCTTTCCGCTTGTCGTTGTTTCGGCGCTGTTCTGGCTTGGACTGGTAGTTGTCGTATTCCTTGCGGTAGTTACGGCGCATATCTATCCCGGCTGGTAACCACCTGTAAACTGACCGCCGTAACCGAGATCGCCATAGCTCGTAAGATTGCCCTCTGCGTCATAGAAAGAAGGGCCAACGGGGCCATAAGGCATGTTCAACGGCACAGTGCCGAGAGCGCGAAGCTCTTCAAGCGACATCCTAGACGTATCCATTGCGCCGCCGGAGGGAGGCGTCGTTGACTGGCCGAAATCATATCCAAGACTTCCCATCCTCGCATAGGGGTTATAGTCGTACATCATTATCGGCGGGCGATTTGTTGGAACGCCGTAGCCTCCCTTTCCTCCGCCATAGCCGCCACCGTAGCCGCCTTTTCCTCCGCCATAACGAGGGCGCTGATAGCCGCCATAGGGTCCATACCCTGTGGAGAAACCAGACATCAGGCCGCGGCTAGGCATGTATTGGCCCGCCATGCCATAAGGCGTGGTAAATCCATAAGGCATTCCAGAGTAAAGCTGGTTGCCGGTAATGTATTGCTGGGGCATAACACCGCCATAGCCGCCGCCATAGCCGCCGCCAGTAGCCGGTGGAGTGCCTCCTGCCCCTGCGCCGCCAGCCTGATACTGACCGCCCGGGGTGTAACCGCCGCCTTTCCCGGTGCCGCCCATGCCGCCATACTTGCCGCCAAGGAAGGGAAATTGCGGGGTTCCTGTCTGAGTTTGGTTGCCCGATCCAGCCGCGGCGGCTTGGTATGCGCTTAGGTCGCCGCCATACGGGACGTTAGCAAAGCCACCGCCCTCTACCGCAAACGGGCTGTTTGCCCTGTCGATACCAAGAGAGTTTAGGTAGGCCTGATAATCCTGACTGCGACCACCGCCTTCACCGCGGGCATATGCCACATCTAACAGTTGCTGTCTAATTTCCGCATCAGACATGCCTTGGTCATACATGGGGCGATACTTATCATATCCGCCCACAAGGCGCCCTTGCTCCTCGTTGTACTGGCCCCTGACAGGGGCTCGTCCAAATAGCTCTTGGGTCGCGGTAAACAAGGGTCCGCCAGACTGAGATGCTTCGTAGTAGGCTTTGTCCAGTCCCTGAGCGCCGCCGATCAGCATTTGTTGTAGGTTCTCTGGCGAGATGGCACCGGACGCTAGCTGGCTCTGCCAGTATTCGGCTCCCGCCGGTTGCGGGCCCCTGCCGAACAGTTCCTGATAATACTGAGCAATCTGGTCTGAGTAGTCTGTCACTGCTCCGCTCCCTGATGTGTTGCTGGTCGATCCGGCATTGCTGGTCGCTCCGGCGTTGCTGGTTGTCCCGGCGTTTGATGTAGTTGTCGCCGTTGAGCCATAGCTGTAGCCGCCAAATGGCTGGGCTAAGCCCTCAAGCTCATCCACGGTAACCCCGAGGGTATCTGCAACGGTAGCGGCATCATAAAAGCCGTCATTGATTACTCCGATTGCGGCCTGTATTTGCGCGTCTGTGAGGCCGCTTTCCGATGAAGATGTGGTCTGGGATGCCGCGTAGGCCTGACCTTCTGGAGATCCTGCTATCTGGCTTTCAATGTCAGAGAGGCTCAGACCAGAATTAACCCAGTTCTGCACATTCGGGTTGTCAGCGCCGGGATCCCTACCGAGGAGCGACTTGTAGAAATCGGCGACCTGATCGTAGGTGACGCCAGAAGATGTTGTGGTCGCCGTGTTATCCGTTGTGCCTGTTGCCCCATTGGAGGCTGTCGTGTCTGTTGTCTCGCTTGACTTGTTCTGGCCATCGAAGGTGGGGGTGTAGCTGTAATTAACGTCTGTCACGTCATACGCGGTGACCGTTCCGTCCGGGTTAACGAAGTATTTCTTGTCGCCAATTCTTTGCGCGAAAGAGCTTGCGCCCAACCTGTAAGGGGTATCGCCTTCGTAGATGGTGCGGCCATAGGTGCCGCCGCCCATCATGTTGTTCCGAATTCGCTCAACGTCCGTCATCAGGCGGGGGTCGATATAAGACGGGACCGATTGCGCTTCCCTAAGCCGCTGAAGCTCTGCGTCACTGATGGTGCTGTAAACACCAAAACGCGGGTCATACGCTAACGAGGAACCTTCACCATACTTGCCCTGCTGACCAGCCAATAATGCCTGAAACTCCTCTGGAGAAAGGGTTTGTTGAGAGCCCGGAAGCGCCCTTATCCCACCAAACAGGCCGCGCCTTTCATAAAGATACGGATCCGCTCCCGCCATGTCGGCTGGATTGACGTAGTCAGCATATTCAGCCATTAACAGTCTCCCGTGAAGGCGCGAAAAAGAGGGAATTCCCCCTAGTAATATCCTAGGTCTAGGAAGGTTCTAGCTAGAACCCTCCTATAAAAAACAAACTTAGAAAATTACTAGGCCAGAACAGTCCTAGTGCTAGGAGATTTCTAGGTCTAGAACCTTACTAGGTAGAAATACCCCCCGGATTGTACAGAATATAGCCCCTTGACAGTAACATGTCTACAGTTAGACGCAGTTTTTTGCTGAATTTTTGGTAATTTTTGGCAAATCGCCGGATTTTTGCAGAAATATACGGGGGTATGGGACTCCTAGGGCGTTTTCTGGGGAAAATCCCCCCGATGTGACAGTGTGACAGTAAGACAAAGTCCAAAATTAGCTCATTTTTTGAGCAGATCACTATGTATATAGAAGCGACATGGCCTCCAGCTACAGGGGGGGTGGGGGTCGCTTCAGTGGATGTCCATAGTATTTGGCCGATCCCGGGAAAAGTCGAAGTCATCTGCGTCTGACATGTCATCAGCAGTGGCCGAGTCCAGCATGGCATCGAGTTCGGCGAGCAGGTCGGCCGATGATCGGGCATCGACCTCAGCGTGGAGTTCGACGAAGGCGCCGGATGCCCGACCCAGCAGTTCCAGAGCGCGGAGCCTGCCGCTGTCCTGAGGGCTGGCCGTGATGGCGAGGTCTCTCAGGTGCTTCCTGACCATCTCTCTGTCAGAGAGCGCAGAGGCAACCATCCCTGCCTCCCTCGCCGCAATAAGCCGCTCGTACCTTGCCCGTACCTTGCCATCTGCCGCGAGCCTGCTGGCCTTCTCATGGACCGTCTTCGCCTTGGTCTCTGGGCTCACATCGAACGCCTCGCGATACGCGTCAGACTGGGACATGCCGCTGGCCCACGCCCGACAGAAATGGAGTTGCCTGCTAGTGAGGGGTTTATCGTCTGCCATGGTCTGCTCCTGTAAACTTGTTGCCTGCAAGGGGTCTGCCGATCCTAACCTAGAATTTACTTTAACTACAGCCCCTAAGTGTCTTCGGTTCTAACTTCCGATTAAATATCAAAAACGCGCTCTCAGCGACGTTAACATGTTCTAGGTACCGTGGCATGGGTTTTTTTAAAAGCTCACCACGGGCTTCCTGTGGCCTCTCAGGGCATGTTCTACTGCAATTAAATGCTCTGAAACGCACTAAAAAGTCGTCCAAAAATCACGCTTACAGCCCGAACTTAAAGTAGATTCTAGGTGTGCTCGCAGTGCGACATTGAGTAGGTATATAAAAGGCACCAAGACTTCGGTGGTATTATTTCACATAATGCTTCATGTAAACTTGTCATCAGATAGCCTTATAATCCGCTCACGGGCAGACGGTACCCATGTAAATATTACCGTGAATATTACCAATCCTGTAGGAGGGATCACATGCAGAAACTACTCGCTAAATTCAAGGCCTCGCGCTCACTCGCTGACGCACGCCGCCTTATCACCTACAACCGAAAGCACCCTTTCTCTGACGTGTTCCTGACCGCTGACGAGCAGGCACTGCTGATCGAAGCCAACAGCATGGTGCGGGAGGTGTCGCAGTGAGCACGTTCATCGAGAACCTATCCAACAACATGCTGTTGCTCCCCGTTTCGATGGGGCGCATCCAGCTTGAGGTGAAAACCAAACGCGGCGCCGATGCGCTCAAATCCGCGCTGGGTGTCGCTGAGGGTGTACGCGCTGGGGGCACCATTGGTGCGCTGGGCGCCATGACTGATCTGGCCGCTGAGTTGATCAACCGGCATTACGGCCATGCTCGCACCTACACCTACACCCGCACGCTTGCCGCCGCTGTCCGCGGTCATCGCATCGTGACCACTACCCGCACCCCTGAGCACCTGACTCGCTATGCTGAGTTCAGGCACGCGCTGTACAATGGCATCGACGAGTTCATGCCGCAGTATGAGGCGTATTACAAGAGCACCAACGGTGTTGCCGACATGGGGTCCAGCCAGATCACGATCCCACACCCTGACGCGGTACGCGAGAAGGCCTACATCAACATTGGCGTGCCCCAGCAGATCCGACCCGCCGACCTCGACGGGATGAATCTTCCCGCCGGTCTGGCCGCTGACATCGCCGCTCGCACTGACGCCCACATCATGCAACAGGCTGAGGCCGCGAAGACCGCCGCTGTCGAGGAGTTGGCGAAGGCCGTCGATAACATCGAGAAGCAGTTGACATCAGGCAAGCGGCTCCACGACTCGCTGATCTCAAACGCGCAGAACGCCTCCCGCAATCTGCGCGAGTTCACCGACTCATTCGATAATGATCCCCGCCTGATCGAGGCCTGCGATATCGTGGATGATCGCATTGCGTCATCTACCCTTGAACAGGTTAAGAACAGTGAGACGTTACGCGCTCAGGCAGTCCGCGCCGCGTCCACTGCAAGCAAGTCCCTCAAGCGAGTGGCATCGGCTCCCGCCGTGTCCGCGCCTACTGAGGTCGGCACCATCATAACCGGCGACTCACTGCTCGCTGACTTAATCGACTAATCATCCTGTAGGAGGGATATCACTATGGCAGATACAGTAATTTCAGCAACAATGGCAGACGTGGATAAGATGGTCCCCACCATGCTCGCGTCACCCGAAGGCTTTCAGGCGCTGGGTTTGATCGGCGCCCCAGCCATGGGCAAAACCATGTACTTCCAGACTCGCTTCCGCGAGCACATGGCGAACCACTACGGCGTGCAGGTGGACGATATCGGCATCGTGATCGAAAAGATCGGGCAGGCCGAAGATGCCGCCGCCGTTAACGGGCTCACCCTGCCCAGCAAGCTGGCTGACGGCTCAGTCGCCACCATCAAATCGAAGCCCTCGATACTCGTGCGCATCGAGGCGACCGGCAAGGAATACGGCGTACTACTCCTCGACGAGGCCGCTCAGGCTGGTACCAATGTTGTGGGCTCGCTGGGCGACACCTTCAACCGCAAGGAGCATAAGGTCGGTGACTGGCCCCTGCCTGAGGGCTGGGTCGTGGTGTTCACCGGCAACCGTGTCGAGGATAAGGCCGGTTCAAAGCGCTTCCCGTTCCACCTGATCGCAGGCCGCGCCGTTATGGTTAACTTGTTACAGGACACCACGGGCTGGGTGCGCTGGGCTCACGGCGCCGGTATTAACCCGCTGTTTGTCGGGTTCATCGACGCCGGTCTCAACAATGTCGGTTTCGCTGACGCGGTCCCGTCAGACTACGGCCCCTATCTGACACCTCGCTCAGGTGTTGCCGCCGCCGCTCACCTTGACGCCTTCATGGCCTCAGACGAGTTCGATGGCACTGAGATCCCCGCCCACATCATTACCTTGATGGCGATGAATATCGGACAGCGTGCGGCCTCTGCTCTCAATGAGTACATCAAGACCGCCGACAGCGTGCCGATGGGGCATGAGATCCTCGCCGACCCCAACGGCGCCATGGTGCCTGACGATACCGGCTTCCAGCAGTTGGCCGCGAACCGCGCCATGAACGCCATCGTGAGTGAGGCTGACGCTGACGCCGCCCTCACCTACATCGTTCGGTTGCGTCCCGACCTTCAGGTGTCGCTGGGAACCAAGCTGATTCGCCGCTCGTCGCGGGAAGGCTGGGCCATGATCTCGCCGATTGCGAACGCCTTTATCAAGAAGTTCTCCGACTTCCTGCCACTTGCCGCTGAGGAGCGATAATCATGAGAGCCAAGAAGCTATACGCCGCTACCGATGACCTGACCAACAGCCGCAAGCATGTCGCGGCCATGATCATCCTCAATGCCAAGGCGCCGGTCCACTACACCACTCTGGTCGCCACTGAGATCATCTGGACCTCAGCCATCCCAACCGCCGCCACTGACGGCGTGTGGGTGTACGTCAACCCCGACTTTTACCGCGGGTTGGCGACTGACGGCCAGCGTGCATTCCTGCTGGGCCACGAGGTGTCGCACATCATCCTGCGTCACCCCCAGCGCAGTCTGGCCTACCAGAAGCGCGGGTTCTTTCGCCATGGCATGAAGTTCATCCACAATATCTATAACAGCGCCGCCGACTATGTGATCAATGATGACCTGATCGCCATGGGCTTGGAGCCCATCCCGCAAGGGCTGTACTCCGACACCTACAAGCGCAATGACGTGGTCGATACCGTATACGCGGACATCTACAAGGACCAGCCCGAAGAGCCTGAGGGTGGCGAGCCTGAGGGCGAAGAGGGCGGATTCCCGTCTCCTGAGTCTGGCGACTCCCCTTCTGGCGCCGATCAGCAGTCCGGCGATGATCAGCAGGACAGCGATGATCAGCAGGGTGGCTCCGCTACTGACAACATGTCAGGAGAAGGTGACCTGCCCGCACCCGCTGGTCACGACTACCATCTCACCCCTGAGTATGAGGGCGATGCCGAAGAGCAGGCCGATGCCGCCGCTCAGGATGAATACGATATCAGCGAGGCGATTGACCGTGGGCTGGATCAGATGGAAGCCGAAGGCAGGGACACCTCCAAGGTCTCTGAGAATCTCAGGGATGGCGGCAACCGTCACCGCTCAGACAAGCAGTCCAATGTGGCGTGGAACGCGGAACTGGCTGACCGTGTCATGCGCGTTGGTAAGGGCGAGCGCACCAGCTTCTCCCGCATCAAGGTGCGTCAGTACGCGACCATCGGCGTGATCAGCCCTGAGACGCTGGGCGAGTTTACCCGCCTGACCGTGATCAGCGATATCTCGTCATCTGTCAGGGATGAGCCTTTCGCCGCCTACCTCAATGAGTTGGCCGCGATTCAGGATGCGGTAAACCCCATCGAGGGCGTGACCATCTTGTGGACTAACCATGAGGTCCAGCGTGCAGACGAGGCCTACTCAAGCGACGAGCTTCTCAACCTCGACATGCCTTGGAAGGGCGGCGGCACCCAGATGTCTGCCGGTCTCGACTGGCTGGATCAGAACGGCGTCGAGTCTGACCTGATCATGGTGTTCACCGATGGCGAGTTGTGGGGCGATGACTGGGCCCGTCTGGCCGCTCAGGATGATCTGCTGGTCGTGCTGGACCGTGAGCCCGACCTCTACACCCAGCGTGAGCTTGTCGGCCATAACATCGACTACATCGTCGCTGAGGCGGCGTAACGGGGGCACTGCCCCCTTTCACTAACAAGTTATCTCGTAGGAGGGATTTGAAATGGATTCTATTCAAGACAGCAAAATGGTTCAGGAATTAATTGAGCGCGAGTCTGCGGACTTCGCCTCTCAGGTTAATGAGGTCGTTGACGATGGGAACGGTTTTTGTAAAAGCACCATGGTCGTTGTTATCGACGAACTTCTGCATGACCTGATCTCACGTTTTGAGGGCAAGCCAGCAGATCAAGCGGCCATGGTTCAGATGGTTATCGAAGCGCGTGAAACCCTGAAGGATGTAATGCGCGACGAGAGCGGGGAGGCCGCATGAAGTACAAGGTCACAGTGATCGAGTCATATGAATTGGAGGTCGAGGCGAACTCAGCAGAGGACGCCAAGAACTTCATGATGGTGGGACAGCCGTGGGTCAGCGGCAGGCACTCAGATGTCTGCGGCGTCCCGCGCTGGACCGGATACCGGAGAACTGCATACGCCAGCATCCTGCCCCCAGAGAAACCAGCCGATGATGGGGGCTATCTCGACGTGCTGAATGAGATGGCACGCTACGAAGAATCGGACATGCGTCATGCTCCTAACTTGTTAAAGGATTGGTACGGGATCAGCAAGGCCGAAGCGATGCGCCTGTTCAACATGTGGATCAGGTCGCTATCAGATGAAGAGCAACTGAATCTTTTCTGAGAAATGTCCATAGTAGGTAAAGAAGGTTAGACGAGGGCGTCACTGCCTGTTATCATCAAAACGTATCTGTAGGAGGATATCATCATGCTTTGTAGAGAATGCTTGAGATCAAGCGGACATCACCCCAACTGCCCCGAGGCAGAGGACGCGCCAGATTCCACGTTCACCGTCTGGCGATTGGGCCACCCCGTTGACACGGTGCTCAGGTCTGAGAGCGCCATGCGGAGCGCCGCCAGCAAGCTGGGCTTTGACGCCAACATAGTCATCTCAGAGGGCGAGGCCGACATCGTAAACGAGTGCGGCATCGTGATCGGCGGTTGCTACGCTAACGAGAGCGAGGGGGACTGGCTTTATGATTAGGCTCCCGAAAAAAGATTCGCTCAACACTGACCGGATGGTGCGCTCTGCGATCTCAGGATCTGCCGGTGAACCGTACTGCTGTCTTATTCTTGACTCGTTAGGAGTAGATGATTACAGCCATTGGTCGCTCGACGATATTCAGCAATTTTGGGATGAGGCCAGCCAGTCCGACCTGACTGTGGCCGAGTTTATTTCGCTAAAAAAGGAGGAAATTGCGGCATGACAGTCCAAGAGGTGATTGAGCAAATCCAGAGCGAAGAGGACAGGGCTCGACTGCATGAGCTTGCATGGCAATTAGTCAATCTAACCAGAGAGGAGGACAGCGATGCAGACGATAGTTAGGGGCCAGCAGTCTGGCCAGTTGATATTCTGGGATGAGAGCATGCTTGACGTGCGGAATGTGGTGTACGCCAGCTTTGACGAGTGGGTGAAGGCGGGTAAAGACTTTGGCAATCTGCCGCTGTCCGCTGTCAAGCTGACCGACATCGACTACAAGGGCGACGACCCTGCTGAGTTTCGCAGGGCAGTTGTCAGGTGGCTGTTGAGAAAGGCGAAAAGCGATCACCCTCCGGTGGCAGTGCTGGCAACGGGGGCGAACAGAGATGAATAACGTAATTTCTATTTGGGCGGGGGTGTTGGCATTCCTGCTCATCTTGGGAGTGGTAGGACGCGGGGACTACGAGGATGCACTCGCCGCAGAGCGCCACTACTGCAAACTGGTTGAGAGCAAGGTATGGCCTGCTTACGACCCCAACATCAACTGTGAGGAGTAATCACATGGCAAAGAAAAGATGGACAAACGAAGAGGATGATGTCATCGAGAACGGCATCAGAGAGGGGCTGAGGTACAGAGAGATTGCGGCAAAGCTCCCAGACCGAACCGAGACCGCTGTATCAAACCGAGCCCACATCATGCGCGAGAAGTACTCGCGATATAACACTCGACGCAACAAGGAGCCTGAGGTTTCGATTGAGGCGATCCGCTCGATTGCCGACGATAACCGCATCTGGATTGGCATGGTCAGTGCGTCGATTGCGGCGTTCTGCTCCCTGCTCACGCTCCTGATCTGCATCGGAGCAATGTTCGCATGAGCGGCAAAAAGAACGAGTGGAGAAAATGGACGGATCAGGAAGAGGCATTCATCCTCTCGCTGATCAAGGAGGGGCTACCTTTGGGCGAGATAGCCGCTCGCATTCCTTTTCGCTCGAAGTCGGCTGTTTACAACAGGATCAACACCAAAAAAGCACTGCATTTGGCATGGCGGGAGACCATGGATCTACGCCGCAGAAATGCCGCGAAGTCTAGCGAGGTTCGCGTGTCCGCTACTGTTACCTTGTCAGACATAGCGGCAGTGATAAGCGCAGTTTGCTCGTTTTCTACGCTGGTTTTACTCTCAGTTGTTGTGGTATTTGGATGAGCAAAGACGCGCGGATAGCCGTGGAAGCGGCAACCCAGATGGCCGAGGCGCGAGGGATGGACTTTGCGATTATGTCTGACCTCAGCGTCAAGCCACTTTCCGAGGCAACGGGCACCGTACTTGAGATAGTGCGGTGCCCCGCCCCTTTGAAAAAACGGATTCGTGAAGTAGACTGATCTGGGGCACACTCCTACACGGCGAGCGGTGGCGTCGTCAGAGGCTATGTATGCCCCTATCCCCTGTGATATAGCATAGCTTCATCCACCGCTCCTTAAATGACGGGTAGGGTTTCGGCCCCCCGCCATCCTCCTCTCAGCGATCCACTCCAGCCCTTTCTTCAGAGTGACAAGCCGGTCCTTAGATTTCGACACATCCCACCCGTGGATCACGACCTCTTCGACAAGATACTTTGCAAAATCCCCGTACCGTTTGCCGACCAGATTGAGCGTCCTGCCGTAGCGCATCAGGGCATCAGACGCCATTGAGTCTGGGTTGGCCTCGCCAGAACCCGCCTCATACCTTAGCGGCTTGGTAAAGATACCCGCCTTCATCGCCTGATTGAGGAGGTATTCTCCCGCTTGGTGCTCGCCCAGTGTCAGCAAGCCATTCATCAGATAACGATCAATCAGCGTCTGATCCATCACCTTGGCCCGAGGCATCGTGCCGCCCTCGACCATCACAGCATGGCGCTTGTGGATTTCCTTGGTTCCTAAGTCTGTGTGTAACTTGTTAGTCATAAGAATCCTTCCCGGGTGCCCGGGATTTGTCCCCGGATAATTAAAATCACTGCTGAGAACTTGTTAGCAGTAGGTTTTTCGGGGTGTGTGAAAAACTGATCAAACTGATCAAACTCAATAACCGCAACGCTTTCAGCCTGCGTGAAACTGGAAAAACTAAAACTCATCGAAGTCATCCCACTCCCGACCACGCAATTTGGACAGCGCCTTGGGCGAAGGCTCGGGTGCGGCAACATGCTCCGTGTATGTACCGTTAGACATGTTGTAGTTAAGATGGGCGACACCCTGCGATCCCACCCACTTAAATCTCGACTTCCAGCAATGAATCTCAACCGATTCATCTGTCCGGTGAACTGTCACCCCTAGGTCAGCTTTGGCAAACCATGCCGCCGAACCGGAAATATTCATGCCCTTGGGCACCGCGTAGCTTCCGTCCTCTCGGGGATACATCTTCTGGGGGTGGGCGACAAACCAGACGTGGATGCCGTGGGCCTTAGCAAAGCTGGTGATTCGGGTCAGCATCTGGCTGATATTGCTATGCTCTTCCTGACTGCTTGACTCAATGTAGTTGTACGGGTCGATGATCAGACCCCTGACCCCCATACGCATGACCGCCTGCTTAGCCCTGTCGATGATTGAGTCTATCGTGCTGAGACCCCCATCCTTAGACTCCAGAAACACGAAATGGTCATTGATAAACTCGACAGCTTCCCCAAGCTCATCCTCTGTCATGCGCTGACTGAGTCCGGTGTAGAACGGCTTGCCCGAAACCTTCTCGGCGAGCTTGGCTATGTGCATGTGGGGAGGGTTCTCAAACGAGCAGACCGCAAACTTCCATGACTCTCGCCGTGCTAGGTTGATCATGATCTGGTCGATGAACTCTGACTTGCCGCTTGATGGCATGCCGGTGACCACCGAAAGCTGGCCTTCTGCGATGGTGAACAGGTCATCAATGGCATCAAATCCAGTTGACGCTCCCCTGCCGTGACCATTCTGATAGATATCTTTTACCGCATCGAGATACTCGCTGGCGCCATACACCCCAGACAATGGAACTGGCTCGGGATTGTCAAAGATCCGGCGGGTTTCATCTGCACCTAACTTGTTAACAGCATCATTTGCATCCTTGGCACCCTCGGGGAACCTGACCCTCCAGCACTTTGCTCTGCCCACTCGACGGGCAATCTCTTCTGCCAGCGCCTCCCCTGCCTCATCCGCATCTGTTGCCAGCACGACCTTCTTGCAACGGTCCAAACGCTCGCGTTCATTCCAGATAAACGCAAACTTTTTATCTTCTTCAGGGTCTATGCGGTTGTGGGATACCTTTATCGGCGCCCCATTGGGGCAGGAAACAGCCTTGATTCCGATGCTAGCCAGAGCGATAACATCACACTCGCCCTCGACTATCGTTAATTCCTCGGCCTCTTCCTCTATGTTTTCGATGCCGTAAAAGGATCTTGGCGCCCCATCACAGGTGAAACCCTTCCCTTCAACAGAGCGCCATTTGATGGCAGATGGATTCTCCCGTGTGCCGTACACAAACCCGACAGCCTCCTTCTCGACGCCGCCGAAGAATTTAGTGCCAGTGGTCATCAGTGGGAGTTCGTTGAGATTATCTACCTGCACGCCGCGGGCAGAGAAAAAGCTCTTAACAAGTTCTACATTGTAATTTAGTTGGGTTGGTATCTTTACTACTTTCTCTTGATTCATGTGAGCCTCATAGAATTTTTTACGCCTGTATGACCCAGACAGTCCGCAGTGGTGACAGTGATACAGTGTTTGGTCGGGCTTAACAGTGATTGAAAGTGTCTTTATGCTTTTCTTTTTGCGTGCGTCTGAGCAATCGGGGCAACGCTCTCTGGCGTCTTGGTTGTGACTCAGAACGAAGTCTTCCAAGCTGTTCATTTGTTTGACTACCTCCTACTTTCATGCTATTGGTAGCCCTAGGAATGTACTAGACTAGAATATTCCTATTTAAATATAGGTATATACCTAGCCTAGAACCTTTCTAGGGTTGATACTCTCTTGAGTCTTAATGCCCCCGCAAGGGGGCTTTTTTATGCACACTGCGACAACTCCTCCATCACCATCCGCGCAACGACCTTCTGTTGCGTGCGGCTCAGAAGAAGCATTTCATCCAGTGCGTCTTGCAATCCGACAGGGAACCCTGCCATGTGGCAATGGTTAATAAAAGCTGGGGATTTCAGATACTTAATCGCGGCTTCACGGTCATCTTGGTGGTTACAAACCAAGTCTTTGATGGCCTGAAAAATGACCTTGCTGTAAACGATTTTATAGGTGCTCGACACTTATCTCTGCGCGTGGATTGTCTTTGTCCACTCCCCCCCAATAAATATGCTTCTCTTTTACCTGTCTGTCGTTTTTATATATCAATCCCTGCATGCAGTCCAGAATTAACGACTCATCGAGGTCAGGTCGGCGGCTCGCGTAGTAAATTGTGATCGAAACCGAAACATCCTCCTCGATCAGCGTGTCACTTTTTGCACATTGTTTTTCAAATGACTTGACGTAAGCCAGCGCCTTGCTGGATTTGATGAACATGGGTCGTCCACTCTTACTCTTAACAAGTCTACGACTATTTGCCTTGCTACAGGGCTCTCCAAGAATCACCATAGACACCTTTGACATATATTTTCTCCTACGTTAATATCCGTCGTCCCACATTGAGGAGTGTATCACGGTGAGCAAAATGGGACGTTACGTCTACGATTTACAAGTGGCTGAGGAGGCCGAGTTTTATGGACATTCAAATCGAAAAGCATGTACCGATGCCGAAGCGGACGAAGATACCCGAGTTGCCGTTAGCGGCAATGGAAGTTGGGGATTCGTTTGTGGCGCCAATCAATGCGAGCGATCAGACGGAGGTGAGGGCTCTGAGACAGCGCATCTCCCGCTGGCAACGGGACCGATACCCGATGAAATTCTCCGTCGTTCGTGATGGCGAGCAGATGAGGGTGTTCAGAGTCGCGTGATAATCACCAACCACACAAACCTACCTGAGCCTGTATTCAAGGCGCTGACGCACAGTGACTATTCAAGGGGTCACAGCAACCGCTCAGTCACCCAACTGATAGACAGTCCCCGTGTCCGCATTCTCCGAAAGGAGCATGACGACGACATCACGGAGGATGTGTCTGACATGTTGTGGAGTGTTCTGGGCACGTCAGTACACACGATGTTTGAACGGCATCAACCCGAGGGGCATATCGTTGAAGAGCGGTTGTTTGCAGAGGTTGACGGGTGGAGTATCAGTGGGGCGATTGATTTACAGCGTTCCGAAGCTGATGGCACGATGACCATCATGGATTACAAATGCACCTCAGTGTGGTCTGTTATTCATGGCAAGGTCGAGTGGCATAAGCAACTTAACTTCTACGCATGGCTTGCCGAGCAGAAAGATGGGGTCGAGGTGACTGGCTTGCAGATTGTTGCCGTCCTGCGTGACTGGCAAAGGTCGAAGGCCAAGATCGAAACCAATTACCCGCTGGCGCCAATCGTTATCGTGGACATTCCGCTCTGGTCGCCAGAGGAAAGGGATGACTATGTCCGCGGCAGGGTGAAAATCCACCAGCAAGCCGAGTACGAACGGCTTACAGGCGGTCACATACCCCACTGTAGTGACGAAGAGCGGTGGAAGCGTGAGGACACGTTTGCTGTCAAGAAAAAGGGCAACAAGCGAGCACTGCGTGTATTCAACAGCATGGCAGAGGCAGAGGCCTTTGCAGAGGAGTCATCGGATCGTGAGATCGAGGAACGGGCAGGCAGATGCGTCCGTTGCGATGACAACTGGTGCCGTGTGGCGCAATGGTGCGAGCAGTATGAAAACGAGGCATGGTCGTGATCGAGCAAGACCCTGAGTTTTACCGCAAGGTTGTGGCGATGAACCAAACATCAAAGCACCTACTCAAAATAACCGTCAGCGGCGACACCGTCCGGTTCTATCTTTCTGATAAACATGTTGGAGATATGGCTACTGGGCTGTTTTTCCGCCTGACACCACAAGAAATCTGGCAAACCCTAGGAGTATCAAGTGACCACAAAAAAGACTGGCTCTCCTGAGCTATCCTACGAAAGCGTCTGGAAAACGCTGAGCGCAATAGACTGCACTGACAAGGCAGAAAAGAAAAACGGGCTGACCTATCTGTCATGGGCGTGGGCGTGGGGCATCATGATGGAGCACTACCCAGAGGCGCGGTATGACTTCCTTGTCGAGGAGCGGGATGACGCCCAAACCTGTACCGTCTGGTGCAAAGTCATCATCAATGACCTTGAGCGTTTGATGTGGCTACCCGTTATGGACTACAAGAACAAGGCAATAATTAATCCAGACGCCAGAGCCATCTCAGACACCCGCATGCGATGTCTGACCAAGTGTCTGGCGATGTACGGGCTGGGCCATTATATCTACGCTGGCGAAGACCTCCCCTCCGGCGGTGACGCTGTGGAGGAGAATCCTGCCCCCAAGGAAAAGCCCAAGCCGAAAGCCAAGGCCAAGCCTAAGGCAGAGCCCAAAGCGGAATCACCAGCCGAGCCTCAGGGCGACACCATTGCGAACGAAGAAGAAGCAGACGGGGTGCTCAGCTTCCTGTGCAGTACTGCTGACACGTTCGCAACAGCAACCGAGAACGATCTGATTGAGTTCTGGAAAAACAACAAGAAGACGATAGACCTTCTTGATCAGGGGTATCCAGAGCATTTCAACCAACTCAAGGCGCATTTCTCTGCGCTACGAGCATCACTAAAGGAGAGTAACGATGAGTAAAAGAGCATCAATCGCGGCCATCTTGGCCATCGCTGTAGTTTCTGTGTCCGCATATGCACACGGGCACCTCTGGCAGAAAATGACCCAGCAACAGGGCGTCAACGGTCAGGTGGTCTGCCAGTGGAAGTGTGGGATCGGTAGCTCCGCCCACTACACAACAACATCCGGCTACGGCGTTTGCCCTCAGCCATGGTAAAGGAGAGCGCCAATGAGTAAGTATCACAAGACCGAAGGCGGACTTTGGCCGAACGACGACAAATCAAAGCCCTCACACCCTGACATGAAGGGCCGTGTGGAGGTCAGCCCTGAGCAGGTGAAGGGTTTGATTGCCATGGCGAAGGAGGGCAAGACGCCCAAGATTCAGCTTGCCTCATGGAATCGAAAGGCCAAAGACACTGGGCAGGAATACCAGTACGTCACCGCAGAGGTTTACTGGGATGCGGAAGCGCAAGCCGCTCCGCCCCCGCCGCCAAAGCCTCAGCCCATCGAGTTCAAAGAGGAAGATATTCCGTTTTGATTAGGTCAAAGAAACTGCTAGATGCGGCGCGGGATCAGTCCTGCGTCAACTGCGGTGTCAGAGATGGCACCGTAGTTGCCGCGCATTACACCGGACTTAGAGCTAACTTGTTAGGAAAAGGGACTGGACACAAGCCCCACGACTTGTGCGTTGCAGACCTATGCCACAAATGCCATTACCAGTTTGACGTGGGCGGCGGTGGAGCGACCTTCGAGAAAAAAATCGACAAGTCAGAGCAGTTCTTGTTCAACATAATTAAGACGCTAATGAGGCGAGTAGACCAAGGCGTTATATCAATCAAAGGCTATGACAATGAGTGAAATCAACCCGTTTATCTTGTTAGAGAGACACCCCACCCGCGCCAAGGCGATCAAAGCCATGTGTGCGGCGTGCATGGGATGTACAAAAGAAGAGCTAGAGCCCGGTTTTAGGCGGTGCATACGCGACTGTGTGTCCGTAAAATGCCCTTTGCACCAGTTCAGACCATATCAAGCGAAGGGGGGAAAGGATGAGTGATGGAGATACACCTACCGGAAAGCAGGGCAATCCAGCGAATGAGGGTGTTGCAGTCACTGTGTCAGGAGTTTCCGCAAGTGGCGCCTCAAATACTGGAGGTCAACCTTCGGGCGAAACACGGGGTGACGATAGAGGTGAAGCCACTCAAGACTCGCCGCTCCAGACCGCAAGAAAACTATTACAGAAAATGGTGCAACGGATTCGCCAAATTCTGCGGCTTGACCCCTGACGAAATGCACAACGAGCTTCTCTGCCAATGTTATGGTTCAGAGGAGGTAGACACCAAGTTCGGGATGGTGCGCCGTCCGGTCAAGCGAAGCAATGATGCGACCCGAGGCGACTATTCCGAGCTTATTGAGACTCTGTGCCGTGTGGCGTCAGAGATGGGATACAGCGTGCCGCCACCAGAGATGGAAGATGGGTAGCTTCTGTCCCAGCTA
>Ga0222718_10002277_pt1 | contig 17418 bp, 25 predicted proteins | sample C33_27DmetaG_FD_165045 | JGI IMG/M metagenome (GOLD analysis project Ga0222718, IMG submission 165045) | Estuarine water microbial communities from San Francisco Bay, California, United States - C33_27D | ecosystem: Environmental > Aquatic > Marine > Unclassified | place: USA: California... | reverse complement strand
CTATCTGCGGAGCTTGGAACACCACCAGAATAAACTACTTTAGCCCAAGCCGCCGCAACCCCTGACACTGCACGACTAGCTGTTTCACCCGTGGCTTGGATGTTTGTGACCGTTATCGTACTCATGCTAAGTCTCCGTGTACTGTAACCGAACAATGTTCTCTGTCTTGGTCAGTGGCACTGTAATCTGAATAACGCATAAGAACGTTTGAGGCTGCCACAGACTGTGTGCCAAAAATACATCGTGCTTGAGCTATGGCAGTTGTGTGGAAGTTTGCGTTAGAAAAGCTAGTAGTAAAGTTTACTTGCGGCCTTCCCGTTGCTGTATCTGTAAGTGAACTTACGTTCTGCGAGCTATCTAAACTAAGAGGTGACGATTGACCGTTAAACTTAGCTAGAGCCTTCGCAGCACTCTGCTTCGTTAGCGTAATCGGCCCAGTGCCAGCCGCATCACTTATTGTTGTTGCTCTAATCTCAGACAATGCTCAAGTTCCCCCCTGTTGTGACAGTCAGAGTAACGCCAGATGCTACAGCCAAAGGGCCAGTTGCACTTGCGTTCTCGTCTGCGTCAATGGTTGTGTTTGTGTTGAGGGTCTGCTCGTTAATACGGAAGATGTCTCCTGCACCATTGACAGAACCAACGGCACCACGATCTCCTTTGTAGAACCCACCGCCCGATGCCCCTGCCTCAAACGTAGTGAAAGCCACAACCTCAAGGACATCCCCTGCGGCTGCACCAGAGGCCAGCACAACGTCACTGCCGTTGCTTGCTGTGTAGTCTGTTGCTGTTAACTTAACGCCATTCAGGTACACGTCTAGGAAGTTGGGAGTGAAGCCCGATGTGGCAAACGAGGTCTGACCTGCTGTACAAGTAAAGCTATCCCGTGTCTGGGTGGCCTGTGGTACTGGCTGTGTGCCAATATATCCTGACATGGCTTAGACCTCCTGTGCGGCTACATGAGCAGCGTAAGCATCCTTAACCGCTTGTGTGTGAACCGCTGCGGCGATTGCTTGTACTTCAGCACTCTCACCTGACACGTCTGCATCTGGTGCAACGACATGGCGTGAGAATGAGCGGCTGATCTCTACGCCGTCACGCTTGATGACTACGGCGGTTCTTACTTGTATGTGTTTGAAGTCGCCTACGATCTCGATTTTGTCTTGTACTGTTTCTTCTGTTAGTGCCATTGTTTATCTCCTGTAATGGTTGGACTGTCCGACCCAAAGCTATGCAGTGGGTTATGCGTCTGTGTGGTACGAGAAGGCGAATATCCACCTATTATTGCTAGTATTGGGGGCGGATTCGAGGCGTAACAATGAAAACTGAGAGGAGGTAATGCCGACTCGAACTGTACCAGTTGGGTTTTGGTCATTTGCCCCAAAGCTGTTATAGACACCTGCCGCTTGTGTGTTTGCCCCTGCGTTACTCAAAAACGGGAGACCTCCAACGTAAGAGTAGTCAGTATGAGTTTGAGCGGACGAAAAGGTAAAGTCTCCTGTACACCTAACAAAGTTTCCTATTTTAGTATACTTACCCGAAGTCGATGAAGGAGTAGGGTCGCCTGAGAACCCATTGGTGCTGGAAATAACAGGCGTCCAATTCCCCTCCTCATACGAATCGAGCCGATTAGCCGACCCAGTGCCGCCAAGGTAGACACCGCCAGAGAGGTAGAGGTCTTTGATGCCAGCAGCAGTAGTAATTGTATCGCCATCTTTAGATACAAACTCAGCATCTGCTTCAGCCTTCGTATAGGCATCCGCAGCTTGGAATGTAGCATACGACACGACAACCACTTGATCGCCACTCTGGGCCGCAGTAGTCAGCGTGATGCTTGTGCCGTTAGTTGCTGTGTAGTCTGTGCCATCCACGAGACGGACACCATTGTGAAACAAATGTACGAATGTGGGCGTGTAGGACAATCCAGTAAGGCTGGTAGTTGTGCCTGTGATGTCGAAGGTCTTCTTGCGTTCTGCTCCAGAGGAGACAACAGAAGCCCGTGAGCCAATATAACCAGCCATATTACATAGCTCCTATGATAAATGCGAGAAGCTCAGGGTAGCGAACACCAAGGCGAGTGCGTTCTGTTGCACCCTCTGGGGCTTCCTCCAAGGTCTCATATGTGTTGACACGGGTCTGCTCCACGCCATCGTCATCCGTGTAGGTCTCAGTGGCTTCCCACCAAGTGCTAGAGATGAACATGGCGTAACGACCAGCGTCCAAGCCCTCAGCAGCGAAAGCATCCTGCAAGTCCTGTGCGATAATACCGAAGTGAATACGGGCGTCATCACCCTTCTCAGCTACAGCATCAATCCAGCGGAACTTACGAAGTAGACCTTTGCAAGCTACAGCTACACGTTGCTCTGCATCAGACAGGGCTTCGATGTCTTGCTTCTCGTTGCGGTCAGATGTTTGGATGGTGCCGTTGGTGGCGTAGATGTCGTCCATACGATAACTAGCCGAACCTAAATCAATAATATTGTCTGCTAATGCAGAGTTCTTCATAGGAAGAATGTTATTGCTATCTGTAAATGTCCAGCCTGTATTATTTACACCTGTAGAATAAATCTGCATACCATAAGCAGTGGAAGCAATACTCCCCACAGTGGAGCCGTCTTTGCGGAACTCCATGAGGTTGCCATCGGATGTTAGCCTATCAAGCAATAAAGAACGATTACCGTCTACAACGAAATAACCAAGACCAGTATTATAAAGTGTTGTCCCAGCAGTTCCACCAACACTCGTCTTACCCACCAGCAAGTTACCGCTGTTATCCAGCCTCATACGTTCTGAGGCATCCACATAGAACCGCATTGTTGTATTTGCTTGTGTATTGCCTTGGTCAGCAAAGAACATCAAGTTCCCATCAGAGGATGAACTGCTTATCTCGCCATAGGCACTGGTATCTGTGTCGGTCAGCCTAATGATTGGTGTAGAGCCAGAGAGATGAAGCTGTTGGCTAGGCGAACTCGTCCCAATGCCTACGTTGGAGCCATCAACAGTAATAGCATCTGTGAGGTTCAGTAAGTCTGTTTGCTTACTCATTAGCTTTGCTCCAGTACACTTACGATAACGTCAGCAGACGTTGCAGCAGAGGATGTAACAACAACAGTGTCAGTCGTCTCAAGGATGATCTTGCCGTCTAGCACAGACAAGGCAGAGCCAGCGGGGATGGGTGCGCCCTTAACGATGTAGATACCTGCCGCCTGCACATCTACTGTGATTTGAGCGGCTGAAGTGTTCGACAAGTTGCAGCCGATCATAACGGAGGTTGTTGATGCGGGTACTGTGTAAGTTGTGACAGGTGATGTGCCTACGGAGGCGCTTGTGTAATTTTTGAAGGTATTAGCCATGATATTTTATCCTAGAGCTATTGCTAATGCTAAAGCATTTGATTCTGCTGTAGATAAGATAGTAGACTTGCTGTCCCCACCCAGTGTATCAGCATCGACATTTAAGTTATTAACGAAGGCTTGGTCTACTCTTGCATCAATAGCTGTGTTAGCTCTTGCGTCAGTATAATACAGATTTGTACCTTCAGCAAGGTCTGTAGTGCTTTTAGCTGCTAAGGCAGTATCAAACCTACCAGTAGTATAGTAAAGATTTGTACCTTCTGAAAGATCTGTAGTACTCTTAGCAGTAAAGGCTGTATCAAAACGCCCAGAAGTATAGTAGAGGTTAGTACCCTCTGAAAGATCCGTTGTGCTCTTAGCAGTAAAGGCTGTGTCAAACCGACCAGAAGTATAGTAGAGGTTAGTACCCTCTGAAACATTGGTGGTAGACTTGCCTGCTAAGGCTGTATCAAATCTAGCCTGAGTGTAATACAGGTTAGTACCTTCAGCTAGGTCATCTGTGTCGTGGTTACTTAGAGAGGAGACCGTACCAGTTACATTACCTACTACGTTAGTAGCTAGGTCTTTATTCATAGTCCAACGATCATTCGTAGAATCATAAGTAAAGGTAGCACTCGCACCATCTACGGTAATACCTGCACCATTAGCTGCAGCAGCATTAGCCGCACCAGACGCAACAGTGATGTTTAGATCGTCTACTGCCAGGTTAGAAGAATTGATTGTAGTAGTTGTACCGTCTACCTGTAGATCACCTGCAATAACAACCGTACCTGTAACATCACCATGTGCTGCAGGATCAATAGTAAAGGTAGCAGGACCACGAAGATAACCAGATGTGCTGATATTACCAATGCTAAGTACGTCATTACTATCTAGGGTAACAGCCTTCTCAGCAGGAAGTGTGATGAAGATGTCTTTAGTACCAGCAGTAAAGCTAACCGCTATGTCTGAGTTAGAACTCTCTAGAATAGTAGTACGAGTTAGTACGCCACTGCTATATGTACCTAGACCAACCTCCCACTCATTTGCACTCCTATGTGAGATAGCGTAGTAGGTAGTATCTGCGTCACTTAAAGCAGAGCTAAAGGACTGAAAACCGTCTACTGCACCGGCAAGAGTAATATCACCTGTACCTGTAGTAGTCGTAGTTTCTTTTACTCTATCTTTAAGTAACAAAGCCATGAGAGCTATCCTTATGCAATACGTACTATAGCGTTAGAAGCATCCGCTGTTGGTAGCTGAATAGTAAAGTCGCCATTGGTAGATGTTCTAGGGCCACCAAAGTCAATAACTGCTATTGCAGCATTACTTTGTGTATAGTTATAGATAATGCAACCATCTGCGGAAATAGTAGCGGAGGGCCAAGTCGTGTCTGCGAAGTCTACAGTAGCTGTGGAGCCGTCTAGTGCAATAACCGCTGAACCCAGTGTATTACCACCCGTTACATAGTTAGTGCCTACAACCTCATCTGTGTTAACGGTAACGTTGCTGTAGTTAGTAGTAGCAGCACCATAAGTGCCAGACGGAGAATTTTTAATGAGAGCAATCTTTAGTGTATCTGTATCCAGATCGTGAACACCCCCAAGAAGCTCTTGCTTGAAGCTGTTGCACATTGCAGTTGTGATAGCCATCTTGTGATGTCCCTTTTATATGTGGAGAAAGCACAAAGGGGCCAGCACGAAGCCAGCCCCAATGTTAAGCCTATTAAGCAGCGTTATAACGTGCAGTTACAAGTGCTTCTGGGCGGAGAATCTTGCGCCCATAGAGATGCATACCGCGAACAATGTCAGCGAATGAATCTGGGTCACGGTAGTTCTCTACCTTGTTGATCTGCTCAGCGGATGCTACTGCATCGTCTTGACCAGCTACGATAACACCGTAGTTGTCATCCTGACCAGTTGTACCAGAAGTACCTGCGCCAGTACCAGCTGCTGGAAGGTTGTTGGAAATGTATACACGGAAGCCGTGGATGTTGTTCATTACCAAGCCATTCATCAAGCCGGAACCACCGAAGTCTGCGTTCAACAGACGTGAGTCTTCGTCTTTCAGAAGCTCTGCAAACACGGGGTCTACACAGATCCAGCGACCACGTGAGTCAACATTTGCTACGTCCATCTGACGTGCCATACGTGAGATGAGCTGCAAAGGTGAAGCAGTAGTTGCGGAGAACGAAGTCGCACCAGGCAAACGTGGAGCCAGTGGGATGGAGTCACCTGTACCACCGGAGTCGGCAGTTGTGATGTTGTTCATGTCACCGATAGTCAGGTGGTTTGCTGTGAGCAATTCACCAGTCAAGTTACCAGCTGTGTCGTGCTGTGCATCGCCAGAGGTAGTAGTGATAAGAACACCAGCAGTGGTGTGACCTGACAAGTAAGACAAAACGTCTGAGTCCATTGAGTCAGCCATCTTATACGCAGCACGGTCAGCAGCAAGGCTAACGTAGTCAACGTTTGAGAACTGATCTTCGATGTCGTCCATTTTGAACGCGAAGTAGTTGGCTTTGTCGATTGTCAGAGAGAAGTCTTCATCATTCAACTTCTCAACAGAGATAGCTGTGTGACGCTCAAGAGCGTTTACAGTTACGTCTGGTTCTTTCTGGATGCGAACCACATCGCCTTGGTTGGCAATCTCACCGAAGTAAGAGTTGTTTGTGATTGCGTTGGTTACAGCTGCCTTACGTAGGGCAATCTGTGCTTGTTTGGAGTAGATAATCGGGGAAAAGTTCCCGTTAAACCCACCGCTTGCGGAAGTAATAGCCATAGTAATTTCTCCTTATAGATATGGCGTGAGGATTTACACTGCATACCCACTAAAGAGGCTCTTCGTATTAGGGTGGTCAGCTAAGTTCGTAGGATGGCCGTCCTTTGAACGCTGGGCCTATAATCTGAGGTAGTTCTTTGATGTGGCTAGTGCTTTATGAAAAGCATGTACAGGCAGTTAATGCCTGACACTGTACATACCTATAGTTGTATCCATCTCTCTTAAGATGTCAACTATTTCTTTGACAAATCGTAAATAAATTTGCCGTTACGTTGAGCTTCCATAATTTCGTCTGCTCGTTTCTCGTATTCCTTGATAGTCATCTTAGCTACTTGAGATTCACGCAGGTAGCTAGAACTATCATTTGGCTCAGGTGCAGCAGCACGTTTACTCTTAACTGAGCTTGCTGCGCCCTTGTCTGAACTGTTGGTACGCTTTGTTACAATACCAGTGTCAGCCTTGTAAAGATCAATAACGCGAGATACAGATTTAGCATCATCTGTATTCTCATACAAAGCATCTTGTACCCACTTAGGCTGTTTCTCTGCCCATGTATGGAAGGCATCATCTTCACGGATGGACACAAAGTCAGGGTGCATCTGTGTTAACTCTGCTTCAGCTTTCTCACGTCTTGCTGTAGAGCGTAACTCTTCGATCTCTTTCAAACGTCCGTCTAGTTCAGATGCACGTTCATTAGCTTTCTTATCAGCGATAGCTTCAACAATACCAGCAACATCTGGATACTTCTTAGCCCAAGCTTCTACCTCATCTTCTGACTTAGGTAGTACAAGTTCATTCTTAGTAGCAGCAGCCAGTTGAGATTGGAGTTTATCAAGCTGTGCTTGGAAAGCCTTTTCTTTTTCCTGCGTGTGGCGGCGAAGGTCACCATACCGTTTCTTGAAGTTCTTCTCCTCACCGCTTAGCTCAGAATCATCTTCTTGTGCTTCTGCTTGAGGTTCTTCTTCTTGTTGGGTACTACTCTCTGCCTGAACTGTGCGCTCGACAGGCTCTGAGCTACTGGGTTCCTCTTCAACAGTTTCTTCTTCTGTTTCATCTGTCTCGCCACGTGCTTGCTTTAGCAGTGCCTCTAGTTCTTCTTCATCACGCTTAACACGTGCTGCGTTTCTTTGGTGTGAAGCTGATGTAGTTTGGATCAACTTCTTTTCAATCTCTTGAGGCTCTGAAATCATGTTATACTCCTTTATGATGGGGCCAGCCGTAGCTGGGTAGCCTTATAGTTATTGGGTGGTTTGTAGTTATTTCTTCTTCTTCTTGCGTTTCTTAGTTACAAGAGCGCCTTTGTTTAGTCCGTCTTCATCAGCCCCTACTGTAAACGAACCGCCACCTGGTGTGCTGTAGGTAGTTTCTGTTACACTACTTCCACTTGGGTCTGTGGTAGTGCTACTGCTTATAGGTGTATACGTATTGCTGTCGTTATTGCCTGCGTCACGGACCCATGCGGGTTGTGAGCGTCTTGCTTCCGCAGCCGCAATCTCAGCCTTTCGTGCTTTAATCTCCGCCAATCTTTTACGAGAAGCCGCAGCCTTTGCTTGTGTATCTTCAAAATTAGACTGTATTGTTTCTGCATAAGGGGTTGGACCCCTGTCATAAGGGGATGTTACATCCCCAGCAACTACCTCTGGAGTGTATACTTCAGGTGCATCAGCCTTATAACCATCAAACTCAGGAGTAGTAGTATCTTGTGCCTTAGCTTTTTCAAGTGCTGCAGCTTCTTCTTCAGATTCAGGGAAGAACTCATCTTTCAGCGCACCGAATACACGACTGATAAGACCTGGCTTCTCTTCCTTAGATGCCTCAAGCAAACCTTCTAGTACAGCTTTATCTGCTACAGAAGTACCTTCGTCACTAATCCTGCGTTCCAGCTCATTCTCTAAACGTCTAGCGCTATCCATCGCAGCACCTTTGATGAAGAGACCTAAGATAGGATTTACTGCGCCTGCTGCGGTAGCAATCAAGTTCATCTTAGGAGACTTCTGTTCTTCTAGCATATCTGCAAGCTCTTCAGTAGTAAGCTCCTTGTAGTTGATAGCCTTAGCTATAGGTGGTGGCGGAGGTGAGTCATTACTACTACTTGTTACAACTTGAGGTGTGGGTTGCTCTTCTGTTATCTCTTCTTCAGTAGTTTCGCTAGTTACAAGAGAGTAACCCGGAGGAATATTTGTCTGAGGCTTACCATCAATATGTGTGATGTAGATGGTGTGACCGCTCTCATTCTTATATGCTCGTACCTCTACCATAGGGGTGCTACCAGAGCCGCTATACCCTGAGCTAATACCTTCACTGCCTAAGCCCAGCGCACCCATCTCATCGTAACCTTCGTCACCGGGTGAAAGAGCATAGCCACCTGCCGCCATCTCCATAGGCTGACCGTCATCCACAACCTCTAGCTCAGAGATGTCAAACATCATGTCATCTTCTGGTTCAATGACTTCCATGCCACCTACAGGCTCACCACCAATGCGACCATTCTCTTCCATGTCTTGGTAGCCGAACTTAGCTTTAGCACGTAAGTCTTCAAAGTACTTAACGCCATAGTAGCGTACTACGTCAGCAGGTACAACATATTCACCTTCACTTAGTTGTGCAGGGATGTCATCACGTACTTCTTCTGGTATAGAACCTAGTGGAACTTCGTTGCCTGACACAGGATCAACACCCTGAGTGTTATCGGGTACAGAGTCTAAGTCTAGTGTACCACCTTCTGCGAAGGCCATTTCCATCTGTTTATCCATTTACTTTGTCCCTCAAGTAGTGTAGATTACGCAAGGCACGTATAGCACCCTGATGCCTGTACAACTCTGCAGTATCAGAGATGTTCTCCATGCTCTTATGCGTGTATGAGATGCGCTCTTCTAACTCAGAAACAAACGCATCCCAAGAAGCTTTATCGTTTACGAAGCTCTTAAGCGACATTACCGCTGAACCCTTGTTCACCCGGTGTAGGCGCTGTGCCAATACCTATCTGAGAGCCGCCACCCCCTGAGGTGTCCTGTACGCCCTGTGGAGCCTGTCCTTCTGGCGCTGGGCTACCTTGGGGTGCGGGAACGCCTTCCGGCCCTGCAGGGGGCTGTGCGGGAGCCTGAAAGCCTTTTAGGATCTCAGCTTGGATAGCAGCATCACTCATTGAGTTAGTAACCTTGTCTGGGTCAAGATCCATAGACTTAGCAATCTCACGAATGATGTAGTCCATCTTAGCAAAGGGAGCTAGGACTGGGTTCTGTGCAACCTGCAAGAACTGCATCAAGCGTTGTGAACGTACTTCGTTAGCCATTAAGCTCTCTGTACCAGAGGCGTGTACTTCCAAATCACCACGGATAGACTCATCAAAGTCAAACTGCATGTTGAACGAGAAGAAAGCTTTACCTAAGGGGCGAAGCAGATAGTCATCTACGTTCTTAACTACCGTCCGAATACTACCGTTAGCAGCAGACATAAGCATAGAAATACCAGAAGCTGTACGCCCAACGCCAGATACTCCGGTTTGTCCGTGAGCGAAGCTAGGGAATCCAGTACTCTCATCTGCTAGAACTCGTGCCTTATCAAACAGTTGCATATTCTCTTGTGCTACGTTGGGGAACTTGGTGCCAAAGATGGCTTGCCCCGGTGCGCCTCCGGCCCTGCGGAACACCTTGCCGGGGTACACAGATAAGTCTTGACCTGGTGTGAGGTTCGTCTCATCTACTTCGATGATAAGATTACCAGATAGTGCAGCGTTGTCAATAGCCATACGCATAAAGCCATTCATCAATGTTTGCGTATCATCCATGTTCTCAGCAATACCTACACCAAAGAATGAGTAGGGGTTATGCTCATAAGGTACAGCATAGTAAGGAATACGTGTAGGTTTGAAGGGGTTAAGTACGAAACGTAGAACCTCACCGTTACAAATCCATACGTTACAGTTAACTTCGTCTAGGTCTTTTAACGCACTAGGAATCTTAACACCGTGCTCTTCAAGAAGGTCTGTATCTACAAAGCCCCAGAACTCTAGTACTTCCCAACGCTCAGAGGATGGCTGTGTATCGTCATCTTCCATAGTCATTTCCCAGTACTTCTGTACATAGTCTGGGCCTTTGTCTACAGCCATCTGTACTGCATCAGACATGAAGTAAGGACGGTTCTTCAGAGAGCGAAGCTGTGTGCGAGACATCTTATGACGCTCAACTGTATATTCAGCATCGTCCATAGACTTAGCTTCTGGGTCAGGGTAGAAGTCCCAAGAAGAAACGTGGCTACACTCTGGTACTGTCTTTACAAGAGGGTCATACTCACCTTCATCATTCCAGTTAGGGTATTCTTTATCTACAGCGAATGGACCCTTCATGACACCTGTGCCAAGTAGAGCCATCTCAAAAGCCATAGAACGTAGGTGGGTAGAAGCGCCAGACTCTTGAAGCTGATCGTGAATCTTCTTTTCCATCTTCTTAGCTGCAATCATAGCTGGGTGGAATGATACTGCAGATGGTGTAGTTCCGTCACCCTCAATGATCTTATCAGATACAGCCTCAAGCTTACTGTTTAAGCCACCCATACGAGCCTGAAGATCCATAAGGGTCTCACCAGGTTTCAGTGTAGTGTCACCACTAATCAGGTAAGGACTTGCTGGTTTCTCTTGTGTTACAGCTTTTAACGCATCACCTGCAGCCTGAGCCTTAGGGTCAATGTTGATGTGCATTGCTTCAGCAACACCGTCTGGCAACACGGAAGGATTGACTGAGAGGGGGAACCTGTTGTTACCAAAGAGAACATCTACAATCTGACCATAGGCAGCAAGTGTCTTAGTCTTAGTAACCTTAACAAATACACGTGATTTCTCTGTATCAGTGAACTGAACGTCAGAACTATATAGCCCACGATAGTTGCGATATGCTTTGAGCCAACGCTGTTCGTCTGCGTAACGTGCATCTTCTGCCCGTGAGTAACGCTCTTGCACGAAAGATACTACGCTATCCTTACGTTCAAAGATACTGTCTGTACTGTCTTCCGCAGCAATGACTTCATCTGTCTCAAACATTTCTTCTTGTTCTGCCATGTGTTAGTATCCGAATGTTGTGTCACTAGCTTGGAAGCCAGAGCGCTGTGTTGCAGGGTTGAAGTCCCAGATGCTGCTGCGTGGACGTGTCATTACACCATATCGCAGAGCATCATACAAGTGATCTTCCGCATGTGTGTCTACATCCTCAGGGTTTCTTTTGTCCAGAGGGATGCTAGGTATCTGCGCAATAGTGTTTGTGCAGTTGTTCATGAATACTAGGCGAGGCTTCTCAGTAAACTCATCTACTTGTAAACGCCTATGTATTTCGTTTTTTCCTGCGACACGAGAGCCACGAGAGCGATCTGATGGACGCCAGCGGCATCCCTTCATAATCATTTGCTCTGCTAGTGATGGCCCCGTGTCGCCACGGTTGTGCCACAAAGAAGAGTCTAGCACCCCGTATCTCATACCGCCATCTTTTTTCTCTAGGTCTAAGATCATATCAGCTAGATCAGTAGCTGTAACTTTAGAGCAATAGAGTTCTCTGTAAACAATGAGTTGTTCGTCTGGTGCAACAGCAAACCAGAGAACCCCCGTATAAGATCCGTAGCCGTAGTCACAAGCTCTAAACTTAGCCCAGCTTTCGGGAACTTCAAAAGCGTCAACTACATGCTGAGATCGGTTAAACTCTGGGAATGCGGCTCCATCGTTAATATCCCAATTACCTTCTAGGAGTTGCTTCCTTTGGTGCTCAGGTAATGATAAGAGCATCGCCTCGTAGTCACCCGCTTCAGCAAGGTAGGGGTTGTCGAAGAGAGATGCAGGTATAAACCTACGCTTAAACAGAGGCTGACCTGCTTTGCTGTGTCCCTCAGGATAGGTAATCGTGTCGCCTGTTTCAATATTTGTAGCCCAGAATGCTTTGTTTGAAGGGCCAGGATCAATGAACATCTTCTTAACCCACTGATGCCCAGCGCCGCCAGGGTTAGTCGTAGCCCTCATGTAAAGACCTAAGTGTCGTGCAGAGCTACGTAGACGTGATCTCATGTAGTCCCAAGCATAAGGACTAGACCATTGAGTAAGTTCGTCAAAGCCTATCCAGTTAAACGCTTGCCCTTGGTAGCGAGTAACATCTGTATCTTTATCCAAGTAGGACATCCAGAGACGCCCCCCTTTTGGGCTAGTCCACTGCGACTTTCGCTCTGACCACTTGATACCTGGTACTGCACGTGGGTATAACTCCTGCGACTTCTGTATAAGTTCCCTAAGTTCTTCTGTAGTGTGACGTACAAGTAGGCCACTAAAGTTAGGATCGTTCAAACCGTGTAGTGGGTCAGCTAACATCGCGTAGGATTTGCCACCACCAGCTGCCCCACCATAGAGAACTTCCCGCTCTGAAGAACTTAGGAAGTTTGTCTGAGGGCCGGGGTTAGGCTTGAACACGACCTCTTGTGCTACATCCACGTCATACTCAGGAGCGACTACCTGTGCAGGAACAGTCTGTACACTAGGGGTGGCGACTTGTTCAACTGTCTCTGTCGGACTCTGCGTATGCCCCGACCCCTTGGCTTTCGAGTTTTTCGATTTCCGCAAGGGTTTCTTCGAGCCACTTGGCAAGCTTACGTTTAACTGCAGATGCTTTTCTACGTCTTTGCTCAACTTCGATTCTCTTCTTTAAGCCCATATGAGATATGTAACGGCCTGTTTCTTTGCTCAACCACTGAGCTACCGCACGATAACTATACTGCTTTAGATGTCGCTTTGCAAGCTCTAACGCTTCAAGCTCATGTTCAATCGGTTCTAGAAGCTTGTCATTGTCTGGATGTAGTTCATAGCCCCAAGGTATCTTCTTAGTTACACGGACTATTGTGTGCCATTGTTTGTTGTGATCTTTGGGTGGTTTTGGTAGTTGCCAAAATCCTAGATCTCTTGTTGGAATACTTATTCGTTCGTACCTTCTTTTGGTGGGAGATAAAAGATGCCACCACTTGATGTGACATCCACTTTATCTACCTTACCAAGTCCTGCACGATCTAGCAAGTCTTTTGCTGCGATCATCTTCTCTTTTATACCTAACTCAGTAGGGTCATAGAGAGCACCTACCATAGACATAGCAGCTTTAGGGGCGACACGGGCGAAATAGGTGCGTGTCTTCTCACCTATCTCGTCCTTCAGAGATTCCACAATAGCCGATGTGCTACTTGTTTCCCCATACCCTGCCAGCTTTTTAGCAGCAACAGCGTCACCATTAGCCTCATCAAAGAGGACTTCAAGGAACTTAAGTTGCTTTTCGGTTAGATTTCTCGCCATAGGTAAACTCTCTTATCTGACCACGTGCAATACCGATGTCACGTAGTTCTTTGTCGCTCATGTTCTGAAGTAACCAGAAGTCTGCACGAGCTTGTTGTGCTTCCTGTAAAGCCTGAAAGCCTCGTTGAAAGAAATTTAGCATCACTATCTCCTTTGTTGTGTGTGCGGAGATAGTTATACTCAGTTAGCGGTAACTTAGTACCACCTGTTTTTGCATACCCGTTATTCGTTATACGCCAGAGAAGGTCTCTGTTACAGTTAGGATAGTGTCTACATGTGCTGCTGTATCAGGCGTTACTTGTATCTTATCACCTGCAGCCAGTACTAGCTCAATGTCTGAGAAAGTGACATACTCATTCGCACCCAAGTTCTTACCTGTAAGAAAATGTGACGTGTAAGTATCTGCCGCTACGTACCACTCAATCTCAATGCTAGTGTTGCCTGATGTATTGATAACGTGAAGATAGCTTACCTCAGCCACACAGTTAGGAGGACATGTATACACATCCTCTGTAGTAGTACCAGTATTATGCCCATAGACAGAACGCCTACGAGCAGGTCTACCTTGGTGGTTGAGTGTAACAGCCATTACTTCTCTTTCTTACTCACAGCAGCCTTAACTTTCTTAGGCTTAGGTTTATCCATCTCGACCTGAGCTTTACGGCAGATCTCTGTGATGTTGTAATCGCTACAGCCTACATTGCCGAAGCGATCCTCAGATGCTGCTTGATTGCCACGTTCATCCCAAACACAACCATGTTCGTCAATCCGGTAGCCGTGCGCTTCTAGCGCCTTCTTATACTTCTCGTAGAACTTCATCTACTTACCTTTTTTCATAGGGCGTTCTGCTGGGTTAGATGCACCACACATACCACCTTTGTTCATCTTCATAGGCTTCTTAGACATACCACCATAGGAGTAGCCCATCTTCTTAGCTACTTCTGGTGCTTCCTTCTTGAGAGCCTTCATGCCTTTGTTCATCATTTCTTTAGATCCTTCTTATGATACAGATATTTACTGCTAGATGTATGTTTTGCACCTGACATAAGTTTACCTTTAGCGTCCTTATGTGTAGCACCCTTGTATTCTTTACCATTCTTAAAGTAGTGTTTTACTCCTGCAGCCATTATGTGCGCCTCTTCTTGCCTGATGCTGTAGTAGACCAGTTAACCTTCTTTGGTCCAGTCTTCTTTGCTGCTTCTTTCTTGCTTATTTTGCTTGCCACCGCTTTGGGGCGACACGCCGGATAAGGTCTACCACTTTCCGAAGTACCCGACCTACCACATTTTTTACCCGTTTTAACATCTGTCCATTCCTCTCCGAACCACTTACCTAAACCGCCCTTAGCAAAACTTCTACGACTTGCGAGAACGTGTTGCGACTTTGTTTTGCGTTGTGCCACTGTAAGTACCTCCCGCTTTCTTGTACTCCTTAGTAAGCCAAGCAGATGCATAAGCGCTGGGCCATACATCAAACTTCTTCTTAGCCAGGGCTTTCTTCTGGTTGTACAACTTCATGTTCTTAGGTTTAGGTGCAGCCATTACCACTTTACCTTATCTGCCCAGTAAGCTGCTGAGAGCTTACCCTTCTTAATATTCTTAGCGTGTCTAGCTTTAAAGCTTGCACGTTTCTTCTTCATGCGATCAGATTCACCCGCTTTAGGCTTGCCTGCTGTGGATGCTCCCTGTTCACCGAATCGGATGAGCTTAATGGTGTCACCTTCCTTGGCGAGTACGGCGTGGGATTTAGTTGGATGTTTAGGGGTACGCTTGGGTTTGTTGTAACCTTCAAAAGTTTCTCCACGATACTCAATAGCCATATTACTTCTTACCTTTTGTGTAAGCCTGCCCACCATAGAACGCTGCAACAATAGCTGCTACAGATACAAAGTAGGTAGGTGCCATATCACCTAGAGTAGAAGATGCGTGAGTAATACCAATACCTGCAGATAATACTACAGCGAAGGGATAGAGAAGCATACCGAATAAAGCGAACCATGCCATGTTGCGCTGGGCATCTTCTTTTTTGTCTTCATTCTCAAAGCGTACACGCCGCTCATACATAGCCATCTCATCATCAGTGATAATTCCATCACCGTCTTCGTCAGCTGCATCCCACTGGCTACCAGCTTCTAACTGTTTACCTTGTGCCATTCTTTCTTCTTCTCTGTAACTCATAGAGGGTTATCCGCTAGTTCGTCATATGCTTTCCAGATGTCATCTACTTCTGTCTGTAGAACATCTAAAGTATCGCCTAGTCCGTCTGTGATAGTTGTAGCTTTATCAACCTGACTGCGTAGGTCCAGTAGTATTTTCTGCTGCTCTAGGATCTGCTGCATGTTTGTAGTAAGCTGGGCAAGCTTCTGGTTCAAACCACGTACATCATTGTCTGCAATAGCTTGCTCTAAGGTTTGGATACGAGATACAAGCTTAGCCTCTAGCTCCTGAGACTTAGTGAGTAGCATTGAGTCTAACGCTACAATCTCATTGCTCAGGTTATTGTTTACCTCTGTAAGGTTTCGCTCAGCTGAAGTATCTATAGATGTTATCCGCTTATCCATATTCAAGGCTTTAACGTCTAGCTCTTCGACACGATCCAGAGATTCTTCTACTCCAGCCTCTACACCATAGAAACGGTTAAGAGTATCATAGCCAAAGTAGACACCACCAGAAATGGTTGAGAGGACGGGTACAGCTACTGCAACCATCCAACCCTTAATGTTGTATCCACCTACGCTAAACTCAAAGTCCATCATTGTGTTGGCATTGCCCCATACTGATTAATGTATTCACCTGCTGCGTAGATCTCTGTAGCATTCTTCATCTCAGGTGTCAAGTAACCCTGGAAGCCTGTACCAAAACCTGAGTCATCCCAAGTGATAACAAACTCATCAATAGCCTGTGTGTATGTGATAGCTGTGTAGCTACCAACCATGTAGTTACCCTGTGCAGCGTAGTTGTCTACAGTGGCAGTAAGTTCATCGTTGTTAGCCGCAGCCATGAAAGCACCAGCCTGTTGAGCAAAAGTCTCTACAGCTTCTACTGCCTCGTTATACTCGTTAACCTCAGCAGCGTCTAAGCTGTATGCGTCTGTCTCTAGCATAACTTGTAGCTCAACCTGCTCAGGCTTAGTGTCTGCCTCAGATGCTACGGAAGCTACCTCAACTGCTGTCATAACTACAGCTGTAGCAGCAGTCAGGTTATCTACTGCAGTGTTCAAGCTATTCATAGCCGCTGCATGTTCTTGCATAAACATCTGCTCAGCTGTCTGAGCAATGGCATAGTCGTGGTTAAGTACAAGCTCTTTAGCTTCTAGGTATGCACTTAGCTCATTTGTGGTAATAATACCCTCACTAAGTGCATCATCGTTAATCACACCACCGATAGCGGCATAACCTACAGCACCTACAGTCATAACACCACTGTTAGTAATACGATCCTGAATATCACCAATAGAGGCGATAAGCATATCAATCTTCTCTTGACCAGTTAGCTCGTAGTTAGTCTCTTGTGCGCTTACTGCTGCGGAAACGCTCACTAAGGCTGAGCTTAGGAGTATCGTCTTCAACTGTCTCATCATCTAGGTCTTCCTCTCCTACCCTTAACAGGGTGTTCCAAAACTCTTGGTCTGTCTCATATCCAACGATGTAAAGCGCTGGACTCTCTCTGTATTTCTTTATCGCTGCCTTCCCCATAAGCAGCTTACCCGTCTTACTGTCATTAATAGGGCATGGGGTATTCGCTAACATCATACTACGGAACACTACAGGGTCTTGGCACAATACAGATATAGCTGATACCTGTAACCCTAAGCCACCTACTTGCTGTGGTGCTCCTAAGAGCCTAGCGTTCTTTCTGCGGTTACAAGCTTCATCCTGCTCCATCTTACCAGAGGATAAACCTAAGACGCTTATCTGTATCCCTGTAGAGCTAGGTAGTAAGCAACTATCGTTACCGCCACCACCCATCATCGTAGGAGCTATCGCTGACATAACAGGGGCAG
>Ga0222718_10002274_pt1 | contig 17428 bp, 14 predicted proteins | sample C33_27DmetaG_FD_165045 | JGI IMG/M metagenome (GOLD analysis project Ga0222718, IMG submission 165045) | Estuarine water microbial communities from San Francisco Bay, California, United States - C33_27D | ecosystem: Environmental > Aquatic > Marine > Unclassified | place: USA: California... | reverse complement strand
AATTCAAGGACCTACTTCAATGTTTAGATTGGGCGTAGATGTCCTAGCCGAAAACAATTCTAATATTGAAATAACTCCTCACCAAAGCAACAATGGTGAATTATTAGTGTCGTCGTTTGATCTCTCTAGTGCGGAGAACCATACGATGGTTGAGCTACACTCGACTAGAGCATGTCTTGTAGCCAATAGAAACTCTAATATTCTTATGGAGAATTTAGGAGACTATTATCAGTCTTGGCTTACAAGCCCTTATGCTTCGGCTACAACAATTTCTCCCGGCTACCGTTTTTACAATTCTGATTATGTAACATATGCTAGTGCTGGTTATGTCCAGTTCTATCCTAATGCAAATATTGCTGATTTAGCTGTTAACTCCGCTGCTGCTAATAATGCAGCCATAACGGGTGCCGCAGCATACCAATTTGACGCTCCTGGGGCTGGAGCTATGACTGCTGATTATTTATATAATTCTAGCCCAGTCTCCTCTGTCACTACAGGAGGCATGTGCGTAAGGGCGGTTGAGAATAGTCTTGTGAAAGCTAGCAACGTTCACTTTCCGCAAGCCGCGTTTTCAAATACCTCATCAGTCGTATATGACTACTATGGAACTGAGCCATTACCCGGCCCAGAGTGTACACGTTTGTTCATCTGGAACATTGCGGACAACTCTACACTTGAAGCTTCTTACCTTACTGTAGCTGGGCAACACCCTAGAGACGCTGGGTTCTATGGCCCTTCAGGGCAGTGGGCACCGGGAACGGTTAGTAGTGCTCCAAGCAGCACCCCCGACACTAGCAGTCTTGCTGTTTTAGACTATTATGGTCATGGCCCTGATAATCCTTTTGGAAAGTCTGTTAGCGGTGAGAACTATGGTTGTTTCCGGTTATACTTCTCTACTGATCCTGTCACTAACTTCTTAATGTCAGATAGTGCAAACACTTTAGACGGCTTAGTTAAACAAGTATTCTCTCAAGGATACAACTTCTCAGGGGACTTAGTTGCTTCGTCCACCGCCGAGTTTGATGCTTCTTCTCAATACCTCTCTATATTTATGAGAGATGAGAATGGTAATATCGAGCCCTCAGGTTTCTATTACGCATCTGCCATGATGGCTGGTGCTGATACCATTAAGGCACTCCTTGATGATTCAGCATTAAATACTTTTGCAAATGCAAAGCATAATACTGTAGGTAAGTCTGGATTAGCTAAAGTTGTTGAAGGCTATTATGATATTAATTCGATAGGCGGCGACTCTTTCAATACTTATTCTTACGGCCAAGGAGTCGCGTCCATAAATAACTTTGATCTTAAGAAGGATAACTAATGACCAACGAAATTAAATATTACGATACCCCCTACTCTTACGTTAGCCCTATTAGGTATTTCAAAGCTAATGATCCTTATTACTATGAAGTAGATAATATTCCTATTAAGCAATTGGAGGAATCACAGAGATTCCTTAAAGATCAAGTAGACGGTATCATAACCAAGCAGAATAATAAGAAAGAAATTGAGATTGATAGATCTAATTTTTCTGAATTAAGACCTTACGCTACAGGCTCTGAGAGGAAAGTTAGAGTTAAACCTGGGCGGTACACGTCAAGAATAAATAATGCTTTTAATCTAACTCCGCTTCAAGTCGTCAGACAGATTGCAGGTTTTTCTAACTCTACGATCACAACTAATGGTGAGGAAACGATAAGTGATTTAAATACTTGGAGAGTAGAGACTAATATTGGAAATTATGTCTCAAACGTATTGGCTGAGTTTCAACAAGGTATACAGGGGGATGCTCTAAATATGAACGGTCTCGCTGAAAGAGCCTTTGTGTTCCCTTTCTACGATGAGGATGGGTGGCACTTAAATCATGATTTAGACAGCTATGGACCAAGCTCTGTTGGCTACTCTCAGTTTGATAGCGTTCTTGATCCAGATGACCGTCCCTTATATCCTAATTACATCGGTGCTATCCTGAAGCATAACACAGTTGATACAACTAGGGACTTAACTCTCATTAAGAATGTTTACGATCCCACTGCGAGACCTTTTGGAGGTCAGCAAGGTAGGATCGAGTCTGAGTTTATTAAGAGATGGCGTGGTGCTATTAGAACATCCGTCGTTGATGTTCCCGAAGAGTTGGAAATAACAGTCCCAGATTTTAATGTTAACGCAAATAATGAACCTGAAGATTTCTTTTACTATGATGTCAACGGCAACAAAAAGAACTTAGAAGCAAGACACAGAATAGACTTATTGTTCATTTACAGTAAAGCTATTGATGAGGAAGAGACAACAATTCCAAAGTTCGATTCTGCGGGTAACCCAACTACATTAACTGCTCCTGCTTTGGGTATTCTTAAGGGTGCAGGCATAGGTATATCTAGATCAGAAGTTACTCCTGGTAATAGTAACGACGCTGCTGATGATCGAGTAAACCTTCAAAGCCTGGATGGAACTCCTATCATGCTGGCTCACCCAGGGGATGAGGCAGGTGCTACTAACGGATTTACAACTTCGGCGGGTGTCATCAAAGGATCATTCCCCTCTCCAGACGACTTAATGAATTTGGCTCCTGTTCTTTCTGAGAATTTAGAAACAGATTCATTTGCTCTGATTGGTCAATCTATTCTTCCCGTTGCTTACATTCGAGTTCAGAAGTCTTCTGGTCCAATTCCGGATATCATTAATGATGAAGACATCATTGATATTCGTCCATTCTTCAGAACTACTGAGTTAGCTTACAATGAGAGAGCCGGTATTGCTGCTGCTACACCGCAGGTATCGATTGCAAACCCTGTTGTAACTGAAGCTCACTTAGAGAAGGTTCGTAAAGAAGTTTACTCAGACTTGAGAGTTAGGATTGACGGGATTGCCAACGAAAATAGGATGGCTAGGAATGATAGCCCTACTCGCGTGATTGCTGCTGGAGATGTTCTTGGTGGCTTCTGGGGTCCTGAAGGTGCTCTTATTAAGCAAGCTCGTGCAAATGCAGGAGGCAATTTATTCGGTGCTTCTTTAGGTTCGCTTGCTGATTTAGTGGAAGAGAATTATGGGTATCGTCCTGGCTCGATCCCTTACCTGCCACAGTGGGATCCTGCTAACTGGACTACAGACAGCCAAGTTGAGAATCCCGGTACAAAGATTTGTGATTTTATTAACCTTTCTATACCCCGTGCAGCAGAGTTTAAAGGTAATAATGATGCTGCTAAATACTTACCACCTTGGAGGGGTGGCGTAAATCAAGCTCTGCAAAAGAATTTGACAGAGATTAAGGACTTATACGACCCAGGCTATAGGCTTGCTATGTATAACTGGGGTCCTCCTAACAGTTCTGGATATAGAGCCACCACAACCTCTATTAACCCTTTCAATAATGCACCTCAAAGTGTTCCTGGTTTGTTAGGTACGACCGGGCAGCAGGTGGGTCAATCAATATTAAATGAAATAAATGCTAGAAATATTCAAATAAACTTTGTTAGTAAGCGGATAAAGTTAGACTTTGAAAGCACACCCTGGGTTGCAGACTACCATGTAAATGTAAATCTGCTGCACTGCATTCCTCTTTCGGACCCTTATGGTGGCGGAAGAAACTCTTCCTGTGCTTGGGTTCAAAAGTTCAAAGATTATTTTGTAATTAACGTTGCTTGGGCGGGCACTAACGTGAGTCCAAGCCTTGCTGAGGTTAACGGGCATTTACCTTGGATTCATAGGAGCGATCCTGAGAGATTTGCAGGCTTCGTGCAAACTCAAATGAATTTATTAGGTGGAACACCTTTCCAAAACTACAGTCCGGTTACAATAGGTAGAGAGTCTCTTTCGACAGACGTTACGGGCGAACAGTCTCAGGATATGTTTAACCTAATGATGGGCAACGACCCTAACTTTAATACGGGTCCTGCTCTGTTTAAGGCAGGAATCCCATTACTTTACCCCTCTGTTACTTGGGAAGTTATTGGAATATCTGAGGATAATGCGGTGAGATCTCACGGCTCTAATGGCAACCTTATGAATCAAAAGGACCCTACAGTTAAGACTGCTTAATTTGAGGAAGTATGCCTACTGTATTTCCATGTGGTAGAGGTTTTGTCCCCGGCACAGTAGGGCCGGGGTCTGCTCAATTAAAGCCTGTTACTCCGGTCATACTTACTCCACAACCTCCAAATGATCCTGAACCTCCTTTCATAACTCCACCCCCTTATAAGCCACCCTCAGGCGGTGGAGGGCCTCCATTCCCTAACCCTGCGGGGCCTGGGGCTGACGCTGAGTATCATGCATGTGTAACTCTTAAAGTAATTCCTTGTCCTGCTCCTAATCAGGCAATTACCTCTCAAGTTATAAAAAGCTGTGTTCCTTGCACTCCTGTAATCGTTAGACCGGACGGAACACTCTTTAAAGATCCTGATTGTAAAAAGCAAACTATTCAGGAATGCGAGAAATCCTGTATATCAACATCCGGTATTTGCCCCCCATCAGGCCCTATAACTGGAGGTTTGCAACCCTCTATTACTGCTGCTCAACCTACTGCTGGGTCTATAGTTTCTCAGAAATATCAATGCCAAGAGCTTAGGTATGTGTGTCCTGGTGATGAGAACGCTCCTTTAGAGCAGCAAAGGTATCAAGCTATTTTTAGAGGATGTGTTCCTTTTAATGCAGTTGCTTCCTCACAGGGTTTGATCGCTTCTAGCATACAGCAGGGAGGCCCTTACGATGGGCAAGAATATCAGGTATGGAGGGGTCCTCCTTTTGATGATCAACAAAGCTGCTCCTCTATGTGTGTCCCTGCAATAGAGGAAAGGGATTGTAACATTACCACAGGAGGTAGTGAGCCTCTTCCTGGTGTCGGAAGACCAGTAACACAAGCTCCTTCTGTATCTGAGCCAAACGAACCATCTATTAGTAATACTTTGAAAGTTTCATCCAGGGAATTGACAAGCACTCAAGAAACCTTAAATGCTAATATCATCAGTGTAACTCCTGTTATCGAAGATGAAAACTATAGGGATATTCAAAGAAATATATTAAAGCCTACTTTGTTCGATCCTGAATTAAACTTCTTTGAAACAGGAGTTACTGAGAATGTAAACTTAATCCCTAACACACTGAATCGGGAATTGTTTGCTTCGCAAGTTACAAATGAAATTTCAGAGATAGTTAACAACACGGAGACAAACTTATCTTGGAGTGAAACATTACTTCAGAACTTGTCAGAAGATCAACTGGCTAAAAGCCTAGATCCGCTACTCGTTAATAACTTTCAATACATAAGATTTAATGGTGGAGAGCCAATAGGTATCTCAACAATGTTAAACGTTGTTAGGAAACTTATATTAGAAGGTAGAACTGATGAGATAGATACAAGCTTTTTCAAGTCGGTGGCTGAGAATCAATTCTCTGATTCCTTTGAACTTCTTGAAGATCCTCAAAATAAAGAATACTCTGACAGGCTTGCTATTGATTATTTAACTAACAACCTACACACATATGAGAACAATAAATCTACGCCTTGGCAAAACTTTCAGATAAATAGAGCAAGACCCCTTAATGAAGATCTCAATATTGAAGTTAAAGTAACCACACTAGACGGGACTGTTAAGGATTTAGCAGTGGCAAATGAAGGGTTTCAGGTTGATACCATTAGTGCTGTTGATCAGATCACGGTCCCTAGTATTGGGTCACCTAACAAATTAAATATTGGAGATGGTGGTGGTTATTATATTGATGCCACAGATCTGAGTTCCACGCGAGTACCTATATCTACCGACAATTTGATAGAGCAAGCTTATTACGCCCCTGCGGCGGTAAGAATTAAAGTTCTTAGAATGCTAGGTGAGGATCCCGCACTTAAGATCACAGCTACATCCCTTACAAATAAACACGAATTTGTCTCGGGTGATGCCGGTACTTCTGAAGTTAGACCGTTATTCTTCGCAGTTGATCTTAGCTCCGTTGAGGGTGATTATGTTAGTGATTCTTTAGTGGAGGATTACAGTGCTACTTACTCTCTTTTAGAAGCCAGTGGAGATATTCAAAGACATCTTAACAATAACGCTTTGAATACACCAGTGCTAGCTATCGACTACAGAGATCCCATATATCGATACATACTGGATACCTCTGCGTTTACATTATCCATGAAGGACTTCAACTTAGCTGGCTTTAAGGATAAGGCCGTGTCCACCATCGGATCTAGATTTGTTAGGAACATTCCTTTTGGCCTTGTTGTCACTCCTGTTGCAGGTGGTATGTTCAATCCCTTCAACGGTAACTCAACATTAGAAGATTACGGAGATAAGCATACAAGGTCCTTAAAGGTAATTCCAGCCACAGATCAGAGCATCGACGAAACACCTGCTCCTATGTTCAGATCATACAACCTACATAACGAAGATGGCGTAGATCGTGTAGGTATTGCTGAACCTGAAGACACTCAAAACATAGGGTATAGGTATGTGGAGGAGGACTTCACAAAAACTTTCTACTCCTTAAGCGGTGGAGGGTATGGGACTAGCTCGGCCCCAGCATCCGCGTATGGCACGGCCTATATGCTTAGAGAGGTTATTGATTACTTGTCCGAGACATACGAAACTTCCACTTTAACTTGGTATGATGTGTTCAGTAGAATGCCTATGACTAGGGTGGGTGAGATGTTCTACGACGTTAGCAGAGAAGTTTTGTTGAATATTGCAAATGGATTTAGGAACAATATTACAATAGAAAGTATAGAGTCAGGCTATAGGACCACAGACAGAATATTGCCCGCAGATTCTAAAACTATTATAACTATAGAGGACCGAGACGGAGTCAATACGATCAAATTATAATTTTATTTCTTTTAATCACGTAGACTAAATACATATACATACAGGAGTATACTATGAGATACATTAATGTTGATGACGAATTTGTTGGCAAGATCCTTGCCGCTAACCAGCTTGCTGAGTCGGAGGGCTTAACCGAGTCCCAGGAAGTTGAGGTTGTTGAAGAAGCTATTGCAGACGATCATGTCTGCCCGCTTTGTGAGTCGGAGTTAGAGCATCCGATCCCTGAGGAGAACATGCAAGAGTGTGTTGATTTCATCCTCGGTACGATCAATGAAGCCCTTGAGCAAGACGGCGAATATCTTGAAGAGTCGGAAGACGAACTTGATGAGGCTGAGTGCGAAGATGATGACGAAGATGACGACGAGGATAAGCCGAAGAAGAAGAAGAAGTCGGATGATGACGACGATATGCCCGCGTTTCTGAAGAAGAAGAAGTGAGGTTCTAAAAGATGAGTGCTAGCACCAAAAATCTTTTATCCATCACAGAAGGTATTTTAACTCAAACCCCTCCCGTTAAAGAGGTTGTCGTCAACGGTAATCCTATAGTCGATGACGGTCTTAAAGCCGTCATCGTTCCCGATTCTTTTGTAGATCAAGTAGTAGGTTTCAATGGAGCTTTAAACGAATCATCTGATCCTGATAAGAAGATGAGGATGATGCCTGAGTTTGAACCTATTACTGAAACTACAATACTTAAAGAACGTCTTGAAACTTTAGTCGAAAGTCTAAAGAACCTATTAAAAGAAGCTAAAGAGGTTATGGAAGAGATGACCACTACAGGCATGATAGGTGTTAACTTAGCCACTCCTAAGAAAAATGGATCTCGTAAACGTAATAAAAGAAACAAGAGCAACTAAGGCTAAAGGCTCTGCTGAGGGTAGAGCAAAGATGAGGAAAAAAGGAGCCACTACTAAGGCTTCTAAATCTCGTGTTAAAGTGTACGACTCTATAACAAGTGCTTTGAAAAAAGGCTACGTAGGTCAGATATTCTCTACTAAGAATTCTAATCGTCTATACGTCATTACGAAACGTAAGTGGGGTAAAGACGATGAGCAAGAAGTTGGAGGTCGTGTTGCGAAAGGATTCTCTCCGAGCACCATCCCTTCTAAATTCTCAGATGTAAAAAAATATGCCGTTAGAACATTAGTTCGGCATGGTAAGCAAAAAGGCGATAAGTTCAAAAGTAAAAAGTACTGGTCGCGTAAACAGAAATAGGATTTATTATGTTACTTGTTGAGTGCAATGTTTTAGAAAAAGTAGAAGTTATTAACGAAGGTAAAGAAGGTAATTCCCGTCTTCGCCTGCGAGGTAAATTTCAACAATGTGACGAGCAGAACAACAACGGTAGAATCTACCCTCGTAAGATTCTCGAAGCTCAAGTCCAAGCTATTCAAGAGAAGATTGGTGACCGTTCTTTAGTTGGTGCTCTCGATCACCCGGCTAACGATGCTATCCACCTTTCACAAGCTTCGCACGTTATCACTGGCTTGAGTGTAGGTAAGGACGGCTCGGTTATTGGTGAGTGTGAGATTCTTTCGACTCCTAACGGCAAGATTGTTGAAGCTCTAATTAACGACGGTGTGAAAATTGGTATCTCTAGTCGTGGTGTTGGTAGCGTCACGGAAGGCATCAAAGGCAAGATCGTCAACGAAGACTTCAAGCTTATCACGTTTGACCTTGTGTCAGACCCTTCCACAAGAGGTGCCTTCCCTGAGCTTTCAGAGTCTATGCGTGAGAACAGTGAGCGTGCTCAAGCTATTGTCTCAAAGCATAAACAAGATCGTGTTCTTCTCACTATGCTTGAGAGCAAGATCAGCAAAGCTTTAAAAGGTAAGCAGAAGAAGCTCGATAAGAACAGGAATGGTAAGCTCGACTCGGAAGACTTCAAGATCTTAAGAAATGAATCGGAAAGCAAAGTTGCTAGACAAGCAGCTAAAATGAAAGCACGAAGTAAAAAGATAAAAGCTAAACAAAGAGGAGATAACACAACCGCTGCCGCCGCAGAAGCACAAGAAAAGCTTTTAAACTCTACAGAGTTATTAGGCCAAACGGTTTTCGAGGCTTTCAAGAAAGTTTGTTGGGGCGCTCGTAAAGATGAAAGATCAGAAGCAGCTAAAATGAAGAGACGTATCAAGAAGGCTGGCGAAGAGGCATCCGCGAAGCAGGATCCTAGCATAGAGATTGAAGCTACAAATAACCCTTTAAAGAAAGGTAGATATATGGCAGCGATGGAGAAGGGTGGTCTTGCGGGTGCTCGCCGCGCTGCTACTAGAATGCAAAGAAATGCTCCGAAACCCCTAACCGCTGTTCAAAGCTACAAGTATAAGAAGGGTAAGAGCCCTAAAGATGACCCAGAAGGATTTAAAAAAGCCAAAGCAGCAGCCCAAAAAGATTCAATAGAACTCTTTGGTGATGTCATTTTTGAAACCTTCGCTGGATTAGATCAAAAGCTTAGAACTAAGAGAGCTAAGCGAGTTACTAAGGGTCTTAGTAGTAAGGTGAATCAAGAGAAAGTAACTCCTAAAATAAAACCTGGGGATGAAGGACCAGCGGCTGATAAGTTAGATATGCTGGGGCAACATACACTTGCTGCGGGCACTCGCGGTGGGGCTTTCACAGATAAGTTCCCAGACAAGCCATCAGTACGGAAAAGACTTATAAAGCATTTTAATAGAAGAGGTGCTGAAGGCGAACATGATACAAGACTTGCCCAGGGTCAGCTTAAACTGAAAAATAACAAAGCCTCACAAAAGGATTCGATAGAACTCTTTGGTGATATTATTAAGGAGCGTTGTTGGAAAGGCTATGAGCCTACCCCTGGAAAGAAAGCATACTCTAAAGGTTCTTGCAGACCTAAGGGTGGTAAGAAAAAAGCGAGAAAGGATGAAGCTAAAGGTAAGTTTGCTAGCAAAAGGTATTATAAAGAATATGAAGGGCCTTTTAGCGATAAGCATATGCCGAAAAAAGGAGAGGGTCCAAGAGTTGATCGAAGCACCTATAAGAAGCACATGAGGTTTCAAGCTAAAAGACAAGACAAACTAGATAAGGATTAAATAACTCTACAAAAATAATTCGTATTAAAAATACATAACTACCCTACATACCTACATAGAGGTTTAACATGTCGCAGAATAAAGATATTTTAGATTCGGTTGCCGAGTATCTGCCTGAAGGCTTAGATGAGAATACTTTGGAAAAAGTCTCTGAGCTTGTCGCAGTTATCATCGAGCAACGAGTCGAAGAGCAAGTGAGTGACCTGTCCACGAAGGTCCAGTCTTTTATTCGTGGAAACATTGAGAAGCTGAAGGAGCAAGCCCTTAAGGAGCTTGAACTTGAAAACGAGACGTTCCGTAACGCACAAATGTTCGAAACCGTCCGCTCGATGTTTGCTTTAGAGAACACCCAACAAGACGAAATGAATGGTATGGAAGTTCTCGCATCCCTGGGTGAGCAACAGGAAGAGAAGAACCAAGCTCTCCTGCGCCAAGTTGATAAGCTCCTGAAGGAGAACGTCAGCTTAAAGCGTCAGTCCAAGGTTGCAAATGATAAAAACCAAAAGTTAGAAGAAGCTCTGCAAACTATCCATGGTGAAATGGAAAGCTTGCAAGAATCGGCTAACGCTGAGAGGCAACTCTCGGAAACGGCACTAGTCGTTAGTGAGGATAACTTCAAAGTGAAGGAAGCTAACGAAAAGTTAAATGAAAACCACGCTGGCCACGCAAACGAGTGGATCAATCAAGGCGTGTTAGAAAAACTCAACAGTTATAGAGGTTAATTATGACCGCATTAGATAGAAACGATTTACTGAAGCGTTGGGAACCACTCCTTGAAGGTATCGGGGATGATCACATCGCGTACCAGACCGCTCGTCTCTTTGAAAACCAAGCCAAAGAATTCACGAAGCAAAGTCTGAACGAAGAGCTTAGCCAAGCTGCCACGACAACTGGTAAGATCGGCACGTTCCAAAAGTTTGCATTCCCGCTGATTCGTCGCACCTACCCGGAACTCATGTTCAACAAGATCGGTGCCACTCAGGCGATGGACGGCCCCGTGTCGCAGATCTTCTACATGGGTAACTCGCGTGCCATCGGTGCTGATGAGCAAGTGATGTACTCGAAGTTCAACATCACGCCGCGCAACCTCGTTGCGGGTCGCATTGGTTCGCAGGATGACACCAATGAAGCTCGTCCCTTTAGCACCACGGCGGCGTCGGGTCTTGATTTCGCTGAAGCTTCGGGAGGCTTTGATCTGTCGAACGTTCTTGGTGACCAAGACGGCTCGCCTTCGACCACGATGGGTGGCAAGCTGGCCTCGTTCCCTGATTCGGCCAACATCCTGGGCTACTCGGTTTCGGCTGGTGAGCGCCTGTCGGGCTCGGCCATCCCTGAGGTCAACATGCACATCCAGAAGCAGACGGTTCAAGCGCGTGAGCGTAAGATGAGAGCCCTCTGGACCCTGGAAGCCGCTCAAGACCTGAAGGCTTACCACAACCTGGACATGGAAGCTGAACTCACGGATCTCCTGTCGAAGGAAATGAACCTGGAAATCGACCGTGAACTGATCGAAGACATCCGCATGATCGCTTACGGTCCTGCTGCTGTTGGTGATGGCTCGTTCGGTGGTTGGTATCTGCAATCGCTCTACCAGGGCGGTGCTGATAACTTCAAGGAAATCGGCGGTGATGCCGCTGCTGCTAACAACGGTGGCACGTTCGTTGCTGGTGCTTACGAGTATGATTTCAGTGACGCTCTCCGTCAGGAAGAAGCTGAAGTCGGTGGTGCCGATGCGTCTGGTATCGGTCGTCGTTACTCGAACATCTACGTCATGGATCTTAAGAGATTCCAAGGCGCTGGTACGGGCTTTGCTCCGCAGACCCTGGGTCACATCTACTCGAACGTCCTGGCGCTGATCAACTTCGCTAGCACGGACATCTACCGCACGACCCTCCGTGGTCCTGGTAACGTCATGATCACCTCGCCGGTCATCGCGTCGATGCTTGAGTCGGCTGCGAAGCTTGAGGGTGGTATGCCTTCGGAAATGGCTCCGACCAACATGGGCGGCAACCAAATCCAATACGCTGGTAAGTTCGCTGGTAAGTATGATCTGGTCATTGACCCGATGTTCCCAGAGGATGAAATCATCATCGGCTACAAGGGTAGCAACGCGATGGATGCGGGCTTCTTCTACTGCCCATACATCCCGGTCCAGCCGCTGGATACGGTGGTCGATCCTGAGACCTTCCAGCCGAGAAAGGGTATCCTGACTCGCTACGGCAAGGTTGCGGTTCAACCGGCCTCGCGCTTCTACCGCGTGATTCGCCTGATCGGCACGGGTTCGGATTACCTGACGCCTGAGATCATGAGAAACACCTCGGCTGACGGCACGCCAGTAGACACCTTCGGTTATGACAGCATTGGTCCTGTCTAATAGCTAACCGCTAAACAACGGAAGAAAGGGCTCAGTTTTATACTGAGTCCTTTTTTCATTTCTAGGGTAAATATATTTGTTATGGGTGATAAAATAGGAATACCAAACGTTAAATCTTACGGGTCATCCTACGGAACTTATGGTGGTAATAAGTTAAAAGACTATAAGAGCCCGAAGGATAAAGATCTTAATAACAAAGATTTCAAGGATGTAAACGAGTTTAAGACGTTTAATAGAACTATTAAAGATTACGTCTTAGCTAAGTTAGGTTATCCTGTTATTGATGTTGAGCTTGATGACTTTCAAATACAAATCTGTATTGATGAAGCCATCTCTAAGCTTGAGTATCATGCACCTGATTGGATGACTCAGTATGCTACCTTTGATACATCGGGTGGTATCAACGTGTATGAACTTCCGCCTGAAATTGCGGACAACCTAAATGACTGTTGGTACAGACGAGACTTCTTCAAGTTTGGTGCGAATCCTGGCTCCCTTGAGTTCGATTTTGCTATCATGTTCTTTACGAATACTGGTTTATTTAATAATTATAATGTTAGCCAGTATCTTCTTATGCAGCAATACCTAAAGCAGGTAAAGAACGTATTAGGTCAGATGTCTACATGGCAACTGGTTAACAATAAGTATCTGCATATTTGGCCAGTCCCTGAGACAAACGACGAAGCTGTCCTCTTAGAGTTCAGAGCTTTTGATCCTAACACAATTCATCATGCTTACAAGAGTTGGGTGCAAAGGTTTACATTAGCTCTTTCTAAAGAAATCTTAGGCGGCATCAGAGGGAAGTATCAGACTCTTCCTGGTCCTGGTGGCGGTACTAGATTGAATGGCAGCGAGCTTGTTGCCGAAGCTCAACGAGAGAAAGAGATGCTCATAGAGGAGCTTAAAACTGAGATCGAAGGGCCTGCATTATTTGATATCTTCTAATGGCTAGATTCAAGGTAAATACACCTCCCACTAACTTCCCAGAGGAAAGGGATACAAGATTGTCTCTGTTTAAAAAACAGAATGACAAGAACTTGTTTAACATGGTAGACGCTGAGAACATCAAGTTATCAGGGTCTCGTGTTAAAGTGTTTGAGTATATCCCTTCTGAAGATATAGACGATGTGTATCAAGAGTCTAGGCAGAAGACGATTGCACACGAACCAGTAACACTATGGGCTCACTATGATCCTCGACCAATCGAAGAAAACCTTTCTCAGTTTGGTGTAGAGATGCAGATTGATCAAGTGTTCGTCTTCAACAAATCTTACACCGAAAATCTTCTTGGGCGTTCCATTGCCATTGGTGATGTTTTACAGCCTGAGTTTCAAGAAATGAAATTTGAAGTGTTCGAAGTTCAGGAAGATAGTTTTGAAGCCTATGGGGTTTACCACCTTATGGTTCATGCGAAGCTCCTGAGAGACACCCAAGATATTCACAATCAAAGTTTCTTTGATCGTCCCGATCAGATAGGAGGTCGATACTAATGGTTGTATCTGGTACTTCAGAAGTTAGGAACAGGATTAAGCAAATGACTACAACAAAATTGCTTCCTGTTATTGATAATGTCTACAAAGAAAGCCTGAGAAGCATGTTGCATATTTTTGGAAATATTTATTACTTAGATGGCAATGCTAATAGGGTTAAAGTTAATTGTTCGCATGGAAACCCAGAGAGGATAGTAGGGAAGTTAAAAGCTGATAATACTTTAGTGCTTCCAATGATTACAGTTATTGAAACACAAACAGATTCCGACTCTAATCGAATGAGGTATCAAAGTCTGGTGACTGAAACTGCTTGGGATAGCGAGAAGTTAAGAGCTACTAGGGTTTTAAGTATGCCGCCACGTCCTATAAACATTACTTATGAAGTTAACATCTGGGCTAAGTACAAGGCAGATATGGACATGCTTAGATCGAGTATATTTTCATTGTTTAGTCCTGACATAAACATAGAAACGCAATACTCTGTGCATAATAAAGCTTTTATAAATAGCGAACGAGAAGTTGGGACTGTTACCGCTGCGGATACGGGTGATAGGATACTTCAAAAAGCTATCAGCATAACCTTAGAAACTTACATACCAAGTCCTAAATTCTTCTTTACAAATACGGGTGAAATTAAAGAGTTCGGAGTTTAAGTGGTTATAAATTTAGACATTATTGAATCTCCTTTACGGCCTAATAGGAGACCACCGCCCCTTCCAAACAAAAGAGGCACCATAACTTTCATTGCTGAAATTGATGAGCCGAGAGGTCGATCTGTTACTAGAAACTTGACGAGGGGGGTCAATGAAACTGATGACCCATACAACCCTCCATTTACGGACACACCTGTAACTGTAAGTCCATTGACTCTGGGTTTAGAAGCCTATAGAATTTCTATTGAAGCAGGCGGTGGTGGTCTTCTTCCTCTTAGTCTTGAAGCTCAAGCACCCTTCTTTGATTTCGCCCTTAGTTTAGAGAATGCTATACTTGAACTTAAGGATCATGTATTAACTTATCAAGTAGGTGGTGATAATATCCTGCCTGCTGATGTTAACTTTGATTTCGGAGATTTAAGAACTTCAACTGGGATAACTTTCAATGAATTACTTTTAGATTTAGGTGTCTTAAGTTCTGGAGATGACTTTGGGCCAGGGGAAGATACTGCTGCGATTGGTAACTTTAGTTTTGGTGTGTCGTTTGCACTTCCTGCAAATATGGTGACAACTCCTGATGATCCTTCACCTCTTTAATAAAATTAAAAGATTTATATCAAGCTAAATATAGTAGGAGATTTATATTATGTCGTGGACAAATTTAGGTAAGCAAAGAATGTTTGAAGAGTTCTTTTGTTCGGGAGCAGTGCCGAGCGAATTTAGACTAGTTCTCTGTAGTGCTGTGGGTGATTGGAGTGCGGACACTAGCTCTACTGCTGACGTTAGTGCTGCCAGTTCTGTTGTCTTAGGTAATCAAGGAGGAACTTCGGGTCTTATAGTCCTTAGAGACAGCGTAGGAGATCAAGCTAACTTTGACGTGTCCAGTGCTACTCAATTAAATTTAAGTGCGGTCCGAGCAGTTCTACAAACAGATAGTAACGCTTTCCAGTTCTCAGGACTTATTACAGGGGCAAGGTATGTAGCGTTAGCTGAAGGACCCGCCGCTGGAGGTGTATTTAATTTTGAAGGGGGTCATGAAATATATGCATGGTGGGATATTGGACAACCTACAAATATTGCTGCTGGTAACACATTAACTATCACTGCTCTATCTCTACAAGGACAGTAAATTAACTATTTTAATTATTGCTACATAGTAAATATAGTAGGAGCTTTTACATGAAACTCATAAAGAACATTAGTATGCAAGGGTTTAGTATCCCTTTTGGAACACGTAGAGGTGTTAGAACAATATTCTTAACCCCTAAGCAACAAATTGAAGTGCCTGACAACTGGAAGAGTAAGATCGCTGAGAACTTAGTTCACCGTAGAATGGTTAAGATTGTTCATGTTCCTGACCCAGCACCTGTTCCTGCGGTTAAAGCTTCGTCTAAGAAAACCAGAACAAGAAATCCCGAAGAGAGTAATTAATCATGGCAATACCAACCAGTCCATCTGTTGTAGTTCTTGAAAATGATGTTTCCATCTACACACCTAATGCTAACTCAAGCGTTGTGGGTGTAGTCGGCTTTGCTAACAAAGGTCCTATTAATAAAGCTACTCTTGTTACAAGCCAAGAAAATCTTATTAGATTATTTGGCCAACCTGACGTTGACTTAGTTGGGCAAGGTCTTGAGGGTGCTCTTGAGATTTTAGAAGCAACTAACCAAATGTACTTTGTAAGAGGTATTGATGCTGGTTCGGAGTTGTCTTATGCTTCTGCTGCTGTTCCTGTCGGAGCATCGCCCGCTGTTCAAATAGGTGGGTATGTGCTCAGTGAAGATCCTTCGTCTATCTACTACTCGGTTACCGATGACGCTGGCGCTATGACCTTAACAGGGGTTGTTCAAGTTGCAAGCTCAACAACTAATAATACAATTGCTAAAGCTTTCACAGCGGCTTTTAACCCTGAAGTACTTGGTTCACAAAACGTTTTCTCTCATGTGGATGGTGGGAATGTTTTCTTAGCTTCTAAGTTCGCAGGTTCGGGAGCATCTTTACAAGTTTCGGCTGATGATGCATCTTTAAGCTTCTCGTCTTTGGATATCAATGGTGATGCAAAAGCTGCGGGCGCAGGATTTAATCTCACGGTTACTGGGTATACTGCTTCTGACGTTAACTTATACGTTAACTCTAATTACCCTGGAACTGGTTACAACTTAAGAACTCTTCGAGATGGTGCGACGAGAGGTGTGTCGGTTGAAATTAACAACATCTCCACACGGGATCAATTAGTTGTGAATAGTGATGGCGCTCAGGTCGAATCTTTCAACGAGATCGAGTTTAGTCCTTCGAGTTCCAAGTCTGTTGAATATCTTCTGAATGTTACCCTCGACAACAATGAATCTCAATACGTCTTTGCTGAGTTGAAAACCACTGCTGGTGGGGATTATGTCGCTAAGGATCAGTTTGGAGATAAAACTACCGCTGCTGGCTTTGTAGGTAATGGTGAGAATGATGCTGCGGGAACTCCAAGATTCTTGAAAGCCATCAAAGGTACCTATGGTCTTGCAGGTGGTGATAGCGGCGCTACAGGAGCCAGCGCCCTTATAGGATCTCCGTCTACTAAAACAGGCATGTATGCTCTGGACGATGATACCTTGAACATTTCCATAGGTGTCATCCCTGGTGTCACCGATGATGCTGTTCAGAATGCTTTCATTAGCCTCGCAGAAACATCTAAAAACTTCTTAGCATTAACTTCTCCTCCTTATGGGTTTGCTGAAGTTCAGGAGGCTATTCAATGGATGAACGGTCAAGATCCGACAGCTAGAGAGTCTGCTCTTAACTCTTCATATGCCGCTGTTTACTGGCCTTGGGTTCAAGTTTTTGATGCCTTTGCGGGTGCTGATGAGTGGTATGATCCTGCCATCTTTGCTGCTCGACAGTGTGTCTTTACTGACTCTGTCTCGGAGCCCTGGTTTGCCCCAGCGGGTGTCAGAAGAGGTCGCTTAACTAAACCTACTAATACTGAGGTTATTGTTAATCAAGGTGACAGAGATGTTCTTTACTCAAACTCGATTAACCCGATTACAAAC
>Ga0222718_10002270_pt1 | contig 17446 bp, 19 predicted proteins | sample C33_27DmetaG_FD_165045 | JGI IMG/M metagenome (GOLD analysis project Ga0222718, IMG submission 165045) | Estuarine water microbial communities from San Francisco Bay, California, United States - C33_27D | ecosystem: Environmental > Aquatic > Marine > Unclassified | place: USA: California... | reverse complement strand
CACGTAAATACGATGAGGCTATTAAAATTCAACTCAAACAAATGAAGTGACCCTTCTGGGTTGTAATAGCCAAGACTATCATTTAAAAAAATCAGACTAGTAAAAAAATCAGACTGAAAATTTACAGTGCTCTTGTCTAATATTAAGCTATCAATTTTTTGATGAATTAAGTATGTATCAAAAGCTGGTGGCACAATGGCTTTGCCAACTAAAGCTACTAAGAAAAAGGTCGCCCCTAAGAAGAGTTCTTTCATGTCTCAAAGACATCAAAACCTCAGAAAAATAAGGGCTTAACAGGTCGTAAATATGTATAAACACATATTCTCACACAATAATTAATCTATTCAAATCAATTTTAATTACATTGGCTTGCCTTTATAAAAAAACAATTCAAACATGAGCACACAGGCCAATTTAGCAAACCAAATAACATCTGTTATCCCAGACGCTGTTGTCAAAAAAGTAGATAAAGACAACTTCTTAGATATCCATATCCCTTCGGTTAACGAAAAAAAAGGTACCCATCTATTTTTCAACACAGGAAAAGAAAAAATTAAAATGGGGTTTTATTGCCGTGATAAAGACTGGATAGATGCTTTATTGCAAAAAGATTCGAATAGAGGTGGCGGGACTAATTCAACCATTGAAGAATACTCACAAGGTATTCGACCTGTTAATAATCCAGAATTCGAAAGTGTGGATGACGCTGTTACTTGCGCGCTTCTTTTTATTGCGAACATAGGCGGACCTCAAACCACAACTTCAAGCAGTCACAATACAACGACAACTACTCCAATATTAAATGATGACACGATTACATTTAAAATGGCTATTGAAGCTGCACAAAACGGGAATCAAGAAAAAGTAATAGAATACATAAACCAAGGTAATTTGAGACTTCAGTGGAATGAGGACTTTCTTATAACGGTTGAATTAGCATCATATGTGAGCGCTTCTGAAGAGTTAAATGAACATATTAAGAATGCGATTTCTAGAGGTGTTGATCTTAATGAAACTACAATTAATGATGGTTGCGGCTACACTGCCCTTCATTTTGCGGCTTGGGATGGCAAAGTCGATATTTTGGATTATTTATTACAAAAAGGTGCAAATCCTGATGTAATCGGAACTATTGATGGACTAACGCCTCTTTACCTTGCTGCCGTAAATGGAGATTACAATTCCGTTGCCTCACTATTAAAGCACAAAGCTAATCCTAACATTTACCTAACAGGTGAGGGTATTGAAAGCCTGAGAGGTTACTTTAGCACCAAGGGTGGAACAGTATTGAGAGGCGCTTTAATTAATGGACATTTTGAAATAGCTAAACTATTAATTGAAAATGGTGCAGAAAAAGAAGAGCTCAATGAGCCTTGCATGGATAATGAGTTACCTACTAAAGATGTGGTCGATTTAGTTTTGATACTAAAAAATCAGGGGGTGCTGCAGAATTTTGACCAATCTCTGTACGCTGAGATTCGGGCTATTTTAGGAAAAGATTCAAATAGTGTAGATACTAACGAACCAATAGAGGTGGATGATGAATTGGGATATCCTTTATTATCCTACAAGAATTCTGATCAAAACAAAGAATACGTAAAAAAATATTTAAGGCCAACAAAAACACTTAACGGAAGGATGGGTGTTAAAATGGTTATACCAGATTGGGTGGAGGTGTTGCTTGATGATTGTGTTTGCTTTGATTTCTCACCTGAAGATATAGCCATAATTAGAGAAGGAATTTCTTCGAATAAAGTTATTCCAATTTTAAAGTATGATTTAAACATCAAAGAATCTAATCTTACGGACATAAAAAACATGTGGTGGATAGTACCATTTGCATTTTGGAATAATACTATTTCATGGCTAGCGATAAACAAGGACGGTCTTTATGCCCCTTATAATGATAACAATGATGCTACTCTTATACTACCATGGGACAGAGTAACTGATATTTGTTTCGAGGAAGAATATGAACCCTTATTTGCTGATGAAGCAGATAGTACAATGAACCTATTAACCATTACGATGGAAAACGGAGGGGAACTTGAGATTTCGGAATTTCTGCATGATGCTAGAGGTTCTTATCTTTCTGTTCTTTATGAAATCTATTGGGTTAGACAAGAAACAATAGAGGTTAGTAAGGGATTGCCCATGTGGAAAGAGGGAGCGGGTGGTGAAGGATTTAGATCATTCCCTGAGTCAGTTGAGCTTAATCACTTACCCTATTGGTCAGACAGTGATGTTCATAGACCAACTTTTGAGCCTGACGCGCAATAAAAAAGGCCAACCACTTGATTGACCTTTCGTTCAGATAGGATAATGAGTGCTTACTAATCCACCCTCTTCAACTCAATGGTCACGATTTCTCCATCGTGACCAATTACTGAATTAGAGCTGATTTTCATGATCAATCGTGTCATTTCCTCTACGGTGTATGTGCCGCTAAGTTCTTGACATTGATCAATTGGATCGCCATTAGTATCATGGACAAGGTTATCATCATGGTCATCATCGTGATCATGCTCTGCATCTGATTGGTTAGATATAATGAACGACTCGCCATTGCTTCTAAACTGCCATGCGAACTCAGCATATTCATCACCTAAATTCCATTCGCCCATGCACACTTCATCATAGATATCGCAATCGTCAAAATGAAGCACTGGTAAATGATCGGCTTCTTCTTCATCACCATCAATGGTGAGCTTGCTTACCTCCCAAATTTCACCGCTCAATCGGTTTGCAAAAGTGTTGGTCTTATTGCAGGCAGATAGGCCAAAAGATGCCAACGCCACTAGTATAAAAATTCGTTTCATCGTATTTTCTTTTAGTTAATTGTAACGTCAAAGTGTACCTCCACGTCAGTCGCACCAGGAGTACAGGTTCCGTCCTTACTACCATCCGTTTGGTGCTTTAGCGAAAGATGAAGCTCTCCAGATGCTTTTCCTAAAGCCGTCCAAGTAGATTCAAGCCCGACCTCATGCGTTCCATCAGAATCTGTACGCACTATTTCGAGGTTGCCATCTAAGTCCCCCTCAGGTTCAAAACATATGATATGTTCATCATCTTCCTCTTTGACTTCACTGGTCATATCCTCAGCTGTATCACCGGACTCATCTAAAAACATGATTTCTAAATCATACACTTTTCCAGAATCCAATATGATTTCTTCCACCACCGGGTCATCCCCGCCTGGACCATCAGGGTCAGACCACTCCGCATGGACATGGTCTCCGCTGGTCTGCTCCGTAAAGTGCAGTTCAACTGTAGTGATTACTTCGGGTTCGTTGACCACGGGCTGTGGTACTTCAGGTAGATCGTCATCCCTTTTACACGATCCTAATAATATGGTGCATGCGCCAACGCAAATGGTCAGCACATTGAATGCTTTTTTCATTTCAAACATTTTAATTGATAAATAAGAATAGAGATAGAGTCGCCAGAAAACCTTTCAAAATTCAGCGATAGATAAACGACTCAAGAACAGTATGGATCATACCAAAACCGGTGGGGCACGGCCTCTATTCCAATCTAACTCCGCGGTAATAAGATCCGCAGACCATAGAGCCTCCGTTTTTTCGAAATCAAGATGATTCCATTCAACGGGCGCATGTTCTAAGGTGTAATGGTGCCTTGGGGTAATTTGGTCGCACCACTCGCAATGCCACTTTGCTTCTAAAATATGGGATTCGTGACCGCAATCAACATCGCTGTCATGATGCACCAGCTTGCGATGGCAAGGGTCCAACTCTGCCTCTTTGGAGCACGCTTCTACCGCATGTGCATGGTGGTCATGATCCTCATGCTCCATCAAGATATGCATCGTTGGCGCAACCAACGTGAGCAGCATTATTGCCAGTGGAAGTGATTTAATTAAGACAATGAAGCGTCTCATGAGGCGATAAATTTAAGGCCTAAAAACAAATTAACGTTTGGATTACTTTTTACAACACCCATCCAACTTTGCCACGGCATCTGCTGGCGCAGGTTGGTCGTCAGCATCAAAACCGGCCATGTTTATAGCGTCTCGTATAGCTTTTAGGTCAACCTTGTCGCTGTTATACGTCACCACCACCGTGGTATCCTGGTCGTTTATCTTCACTCTTTTGATCCCGGGTACATCCATCAATTGATTGTAAATGCGTGGGCCACAACTCTCGCATTGCTTGCAGTGGTCACAATAAATGTTGGTTTTAATCTCGGCCGTTTGTTTGCCTCCACTCTGTGCTAAAAGGTTTGTGGTTAAGCTTAAAAAGACCGCGATAAAAAGTATTCTCATTGATTTCATATATCAAATCTTCGAAATATTACCGATACTCGAACTTAGAATTTCATTTGAATAACATTTTTACCCCCTATCAAGATGGAAATAAAAGTAACCGGGACTTTTCAGGTCGATTTGATCCCAGAGACCATTACCATAGACCACACCACATCACTTGAGGCAGGGCGCATGATTATCGACAAAACATTTAATGGTCCGTTGGAAGGTCAAAGCAATGGTGAAATGATGAGCATACTCAACGCTACCAAAAGTGCTGGAGGTTATGTAGCAGTAGAAATTTTTGAAGGCACATTGGAAGGTATTCCAGGAAGTTTTGCTATGCAGCACTATGGAAAATTTGACTCCGCTGGTCAGTCGCTTACCTTAGAAATTGTACCCGGCTCGGGCGAAGGAGAATTGGCAACAATTAAAGGATCAATGGATATCCGCGTTGAAGAGGGTGTGCACTACTATGATTTAACGGTTGAAGTGTAATCACTAGCTGATTTTCAGCGATTTACCAAACATAATGCGTGCCTTGTTGTTTTAAACATTATGAAATACTTAATCATCACCACCGTTGTACTCGCAGCGATATTCATTGCGTTTCAAGTTTACTCCATGTCATCCAATAAAGGAATAGAAACCTACGCTTACGAGGTGCTCGAGTCTCGAGGTCAATTTGAAATTCGACAATACGAAGCTGCCAACTTTAGTTATGTAACCATGCCCAACACGGGTTATAAAAACGTTTCGGGTCAGGGCTTTAGATCACTCGCGGGTTACATTTTTGGCGGAAACGAAAAAGGCGAAAGCATCGCCATGACCACTCCCGTAGCTATGAACATGGACGACTCGGTTACCATGATGTTTATGATTCCATCGAAATATGAAATTGATGAACTTCCAAAGCCGAATAATTCAGAGGTCGCATTCAAATCAGAACCTGCAAAAGTGGTGGCTGCCATTCGATTTGGAGGCTGGACCAGCGATGAAAAAATTGAGAAATACAAGGCTGAACTCACTATGGCTCTAGCCGATGCAGGTATTCAGCACACTGGTAAGTTTCAATACTTGGGTTACAACCCACCTTATGAAATGCTGAATCGAAGAAACGAAATCATTGTAGAGCTGGTGGACTATTCAAAATAGATCTCAAAGCGAAGTATTTTGTCTTGACATTTTTGCTTATTCAGTTGCTCTGCTACATTTGAAAGCACCAATCAGCCTATAAGACTCATCTTTACTATAGTATTTGCAATTTTGTTTGCTTATGAATCCGCTCAAACAAACAGCGCCAATACTACTTCAGCCGACTCAAGCTTAGACGCTGGTCAAAGCACCAACACACAACTGCTTAAATCAGCTGACTAAGCAGCCATTCCAGTATTCCATGCATTGCTTCATAGGAATAGCAAGGTAATTCCATTAAGCATCTACCACGAAACTGACTGAATTTTTTACAGTGTGCCCGTTTACATCTCAACTCAAGGGATAGAACAGCTTCCATTATCCATCACAAAAGAAGAACTTGAGGCGCTCGAATTTTCTAAAGCCAAAATTCGATCTATAGGTGAGTTTGCCCATGGCTTGATTCCTGACAAAAATCAGCTCATAACCTTCCCCAATAAAATCAATTTTGCAACTTACAGTCAAAGCTGAATTGATATGGATACAAGTAAAGAGCACCTCTTTGAACGCCTCAAAGACAAATTTGAAGCGATTGGTCAAGATCCTTTGATCCATTTAGATGGCCTTGTTCATGCCAAACCAATAACTTACTGGGACTACATTCAAACCGATGCCTTGCTCAGTTTGCAAACCATGCGAACTACACTCAAAGACGAAATGGTTTTCATCATGTACCACCAAATCAATGAGTTGCTTTTTAAAATGATCTTATGGGAAATCGAGCAAGTGGCTACAAACGATAATCTGACTACCAGCTTTTTTGCTGAACGACTTGGTCGTATTAGTCGCTACTTTGATATGCTCAGTTCATCATTCACCATCATGGGTGATGGCATGGAAGTGGAGCAATACATGAAGTTTCGCAATACGCTTACCCCAGCCAGTGGATTTCAAAGTGCGCAGTATCGAAAGATTGAATTCGCTTCGACCGAATTAATCAACCTCATCGATATTCGATTCAGAGCGACCATAGATCGCAATACTCCTTTTCAGCATGCATTCGACCATTTATATTGGCAAGCCGCAGGTAAGGATCACAAAACCGGTAAAAAGACAGCGCTGCTCAAGTTCTTCGAAGAACGCTACATGGATGACTTCATCACATTCATGGAGACCTACAACACCTTGAACCTTTGGACGAAGTACCAGTCGTTACCTAAAGCTGATCAAGAAAACGTGGAGCTTAAAAATGCCATGCGTCACTATGACCACACGGTAAATATCCGATGGGTAATGGCGCACTATGATGCTGCAGGCAAATACTTAAACAGTGGCAAGAAAAAGGTAGAAGCTACGGGTGGCAGTGAGTGGCAGAAGTATATGCATCCTAAATATCAAAAACGCATTTTCTTTCCAGGACTTTGGACCAAGGAAGAGCTAGATAACTGGGGAATCGATAATTTGGAATCGTGCAAGATTCTGTAAACGATATCACCTCGCTTGACGATATAAAGCTGTTCGTTGATGCCTTTTATACCCAAGTACAGCAAGACCAGTTGATCGGCCCTATTTTCAATTCAGTCATTCAAGATCGATGGCCTGTGCACCTAGAAAAGATGTATGGCTTTTGGCAAACCGTCTTGCTCAACGAACGTGCATATTCAGGCAGCCCATTTCCTCCACACGCCAAACTGCCCATTGAAAAACAGCATTTTGACCGTTGGCTTAAGTTGTTTAACTCCACCATAGACATAAATTTCAAAGGAGACAAAGCGGATGAAGCTAAGTGGAGAGCCGCTAAAATGGCGGAGATGTTTCGATATAAAATCGACTATCTAAACAAGCAGAATCCAAACGGATAGATTCGTAAGCCACTCTCTTGAAAAATAAGGTCGTTTATAAAACCGATCCCACCAGCCAAGCGTTTTCGACTGCTTAAAACACTAAATTGATGGAACATTTGTTCTAAACCAGATATAAATGCTCTGAAATCTAAAATTTCATGTTTAGATAATCCTAGAATTCAACGCACATTTATATGTTTGGCGACCGAAAAACAAAATCGACCTTTTAAAAGCATACAAGCAACACTAAATCGTGACTATGAAACGAAATATTTTATCCCTAACCATGACGCTAGCAATCTTATTTGCAGGTCTTGGAACTTCTTTCGCTCAAGATGATATGGAGCAAACGACAGAAGAAACCACCATGGACAGCTCAATGGCCGAAGAAGCGCCTGCTGAGCCTGTTGCTAAGCCAGAGCCTGTTGAGGAGATGGCAGATGAAAGTGCAGAAGTTGAGCCAGAGGAAGAAGCTTCACTTCACCAAACCATAAAGCAGAAGTTCATTGAAGGCGGTCCTGAATTCATGTCATTCGTACTCATTTGTTTGATTCTTGGTCTTGCTTTGAGTATTGAAAGAATCTTATACTTAAACATGGCTTCTACCAACACTGCTAAATTGGTAGATGAAGTTGAAAGTGCTCTTCAAACTGGTGGTGTAGATGCTGCAATGGAAGTTTGCAGAAACACAAGAGGCCCAGTAGCAAGCATATTCTATCAAGGTTTGTCAAGAGCTGACCAAGGAGTTGATATGGTTGAGAAGTCTGTCGTTTCATATGGAAGCGTTCAAATGGGTCAACTTGAAAAAGGCCTTTCATGGATTTCATTATTTATTGCACTAGCCCCGATGCTTGGTTTCTTCGGTACGGTAATCGGTATGATTGGTGCGTTTGACGCAATTGCAGCAGCGAACAATATCTCTCCAGGAATTGTGGCAGGTGGTATTGGTGTGGCACTTATTACAACGGTATCTGGTCTTCTTGTGGCTATGGTGCTCCAAGTGTTTTACAACTACCTTGTTGCAAAGGTTGACAGCATTGTAAATGAAATGGAAGACGCTTCTATTTCACTCATCGATATTATGATCAAGCACAACACAGCTAAATAATCAAGCATGTTTGAAAAAGTAAATCAAATAGGAATGGCCGTTATCATGGCCATTGGCGTAGTGCTGATGGTTATGACGATGGGTATTGAGGTTACAGATGAAGGCGAGTGTTTGAATTGCGGAATTGAAGGCACATTCATTGGTCTTTCATACGTATTGCTCGCAATTGCTGTGATAGCCGCATTAGCTGGCACAGTAATGACTGCAATTTCAAATCCAAAGAAACTCATTGGATCTGCCATAGGCATCGGAGCAATGATTGTGATTTTCGTGATCAGTTATGTACTTGCTTCTGACGAGGTAGTGAAAAGTTATGGTGACATTACCGCTACAACCTCCAAGATGGTAGGTGCTGGTCTTTTTACCTTTTATATTTTATTGGTATTGGCCGTATTGAGCATAATATATGCTGGAATTTCAAGACTGATAAACTAATTAGACACCATGGCGCGCAGTAAAAGAGAATTACAGGAGATCAATGCAGGTTCGATGGCGGACATCGCCTTCCTACTCTTGGTTTTCTTCCTTGTTACCACCACCATGGATAGCAGTTGGGGGCTTTCTCGAAAGCTTCCTCCACCTATTTTGGAAAACCAACCTCCTCCCCCACCAATTAAAGATCGAAACGTATTCACCGTACTGGCAAATGCCAACGATCAACTCTTGGTTGAAGGAGAGCTTATGGAAATCTCTGAACTGCGAGCAGCGGCAAAAGAGTTTATCGCAAATCCACAAAAGAAGGAAGACCTGCCACAGTTTAAAGAGGTTGATGTTGAACTGTTGGGTCCTACAATGGTTTCAAAGCAGGTAATATCACTCCAAAATGACAACGGCACCTCTTACAATCTTTACATACAAGTACAGAATGAGCTTGAGGCGGCTTACAATGAATTGAGGGATGAATTGGCCATGGAAAAGTTTGGTGTAAAGTACAGTGTCCTTGAAGACATTGCTCAGCATAGCGATTTACCCAGTGAGTCAGAACCGGCTAAGGCCAAAGTAAAAGCCATAAGAAAGGTTTATCCGCAGCGTATTTCTGAAGCAGAACCAAAAGAAACAGGACAATAAATCGGAGAAAAGATGTCAAAGTTTAAAAAAGACGGAAATAAAAATACTCCAGCAGTATCTACGGCATCGCTGCCAGATATTGTATTCATGCTCCTATTCTTCTTCATGGTAACAACAGTAATGCGAGAGGTTGATTTGAAGATTAAGCTCAACCAACCTGAGGCAACTGAAATTGAGAAGCTTGAAGACCGCTCTTTGGTTGATTATATATACATCGGAGAACCACAGAACACTTCACTTTACGGAACCCTTCCCAAGATTCAATTGGACGATGATTTTGCCAGTGTAGAAGACATTCAAGATTATGTTTTCCAAAAGCGATCAGACAGGCCGGAAGCAGTGCATGGAGCTATCATCATTTCCTTGAAAGTTGAAGAAGAAACTAAGATGGGTATTGTGACAGATGTAAAGCAAGAATTGAGAAAAGCTCAATCATTGAAAATCAGTTACTCTACGAGAGAGAAAGTAGATAAGAATTCGTTCTAATATTAAGCCTCATATAAAACTTGGAACCCTTTGAGCAATCAGAGGGTTTCTTTTTGCCTGTTTAGTGGGTCTTCTGCCTTATTGCGAAAAAGGTATAACATCATGGCACTTGCCAGTAGCAAACTAGGAATCGCATATACCCAACTCATGCCGCTACCAAACATCTCGGCATCTGTCTCCAGTGACTCAACTCCAATAAAAAAGGCAAGGAATACGGCCAAGGCATTGTTGGCAAAGTGACCAAGCATGGGCGCCCACATTGACCCCGTCCAATGCGCGGCATAACCGAGCATTGCCCCTAAAATAAAGCGTGGAAAAAACCCTAAAAACTGCAAGTGAATAAAAGAAAACAAGAAAGCAGTGACCCAAATGGCTACGTGCACACGACCTCCAAACATGCGAACCATTAGCGGTTGTATCGCACCCCGAAACAGCAACTCTTCTCCCACCGCTGGCAATAAGGCAATCAAGAAGATGTTAAAAAGTAAATCACCAACATCATCCATCTGTAAGAAAAGCATGATGAGTTTCTCAGCATTGGCTTCTGTTTCATGCATCCACTGGTTTATAGATTCTATCGGAAAATCAAGCCCCGCATTCCACTCCGCTAGAAACGTAATTAGTGGAAAGCACGCAACAATCCCAAGAAAGAAAACAGTGCCTAAGGACAGCCTGCTCGACTCCGGAAGGATAGTATAAGTATTGCCTTTAATAAATCTCACATAGGCATAGTATGGGATAAAGAACAATCCAATGGATTGAGTGATTTGTAGCACCTTCAATAACATGATTTGAAACGCATCTGCCCCAGCAACATTTCCAGCAGAGCTTATTGCGGTCATATCAACACCAAGGCTATAAAAAATCACAGTGACTATAGAAAGCATTACCCCCATGCCAAAAAGGCCCAGCAATGTCAGAAACATCAATTGGTTAAAAGCCGTTGTCCGCTTAAAAAAGTCAATTACCATAGCGCTCTGATTTGATTGTAGTTTTGCTCTCGCAAAAATGGTCAAGATAGCCGACATCGAATTAGGGGATTTTCCATTATTGCTCGCACCCATGGAAGATGTGAGCGACCCGCCCTTTCGTGCGCTTTGCAAACGGCACGGAGCGGATATGATGTATACGGAATTTATCAGCTCCGAAGGCCTTATTCGTGATGCCCATAAGAGCACACAGAAGTTAGACATATATGATGAAGAGCGTCCAATCGGCATTCAAATTTTTGGAGGCGATGAAGATGCCATGCGTCAGTCTGCTGAAATTGTAGAACGCAGCAAACCAGAGTTACTCGATATCAATTATGGCTGTCCAGTAAAGAAGGTTGTTTGTAAAGATGCAGGAGCCGGAATCCTAAAGAATATTCCAAAGATGGTGAAGCTCACAAAGGCCATTGTTGAGAGCACCAATCTTCCCGTAACTGTAAAAACGCGACTTGGGTGGGATCAATCGTCTATGAAAATTGTGGAAGTAGCCGAAAGACTTCAAGATGTTGGAATTAAAGCTATTTCAATTCACGGCAGAACTCGTGTACAGATGTACAAGGGAGAGGCCGATTGGTCCTTGATTGGTGAAGTGAAGAATAACCCCCGAATAAACATCCCAGTTTTTGGCAATGGTGATGTGGACAGCCCACAGAAAGCACTCGAAATGAAAAATCGCTTCGGTGTAGATGGGGTGATGATAGGCCGCGCTGCAATCGGAAATCCATGGGTGTTCAACCAAATAAAACATTACATGAAAACTGGAACTGTACTACCCACTCCAGACATTAAGGAACGCGCGGAGGCTGCAGCCGAACACCTCAAACGATCAGTAGAATGGAAAGGGGAGCGCGTTGGCATCATGGAAATGCGTAGACATTACTCTAATTACTTCAAAGGAATCTCTCACTTCAAGGAGACAAGAATGAAATTGGTAACTGAGGATGATTATACCGCCTTAATGCAGGTTTTATCAGAAATCGGCACCCTTCATGAAGAGATCACCCTCTGAAGCTTTTTCTCATTCAATAGCGACTTCACGGGAATATAACTTGCTCCCAGACCAATTGAAAGGGTAACCCCAACAACTGCAAAGAGGTCAACCAGTTCAAGCTTTACAGGGTAGAATTCCACTATGCCACCTTGAAGAGGAAAAAACCCCACATACTGCTGCAAGAGTATTATCGTGCTCCCTAAACCGAGGCCAATAGACAATCCTAAAAGCGTAATCAAAGCTCCTTCATAAAGGAACAAGCGCTGAACCTCACCAACCGTATTTCCAATGGTGCGTAGTAGTGAAATATCCTTACGTTTTTCAATGATTAACATGGCCAGGCTTCCAATCATATTAAATGTTGCCACAATCATAATGAAGCATAAAATGAAGAAGGTCACCCATTTTTCTGCTGCATTGGTTTTGTAGATTACATCGTTTTGCTCAATCCTTGATTTTACCGTAAACCCATCACCAAAGTGTGCTTTTAACCGATCTATCACTTCATCCAAGTCTTGATCATTTTTAAGCGTAATATCCACATAGCTGGCCTCATCACCGTATTGAAGCAAATCTTGTGCAAATGCTCTGCTTACGTACATGTACTTATAATCAAACTCAGGATTCATCGCCACAATGGAGCCCGGTATCACGCGCAGTTTATTGAATTTGTTTTGCGGGTTCATGGCCTTTACCGCATCACGCTTAGCAGCATAAACTGTAATCGGCAACACTCCATCGCTTATAAATAAGTTGAGTTTATCTGCAATGCCGTATCCTATAATAGCGGCTTCCTCGTTAAACTGAGTAAAGCCTAATGACCCTTCAACAACGTGCGAGTCGAGACCCAAGTTTGGCAAGTATTCTTCTTGCATCCCTCGAAGTGTCACGATGCTTTGCTCGCCATCAAACTGCAAAAACACTGTCTCTTCTAACACAGGAGAGGCATCCGCTATTTCTGGCCATGCTTTTACAGCCTCATATTGAAAAGAGTCAAGGTCAAAGACCTTACCCTTGGTTGGTTCAATTCGAATATCTGGGTCAACAGTAGTGTACAGCTGTTCCACAAGACCTTCCAAGCCATTAAAGGCGCTTAAAACTATAATCATGGCCAAGCTGCCAACGGCAACCCCAGCGGTTGCAATGCCCGAAATAATGTTGATTACATTCCTATTACCCTTAGAAAACAGATACCTGCGTGCAATAGAAAATGGAACATTCACAGCCTAGTCAGGTAATAGTTCATAGATGCGCTCAGCGTAGTCGAGTGAGTCGTCATGATAAAATCTCAACTCAGGCATTTTGCGAAACTGATTTCTAATTTTAGGATAAAGCCTGTGGTGTACTTCACCTATATGCTCATTAAGATTGGCCACAAACTTTTTCGGTTCTTTTTCTGGAAACACACTTACGTAAACTTTCGCAAATCCTAAATCTGGAGCTACACGAACCACGGAAATCGTAACTATATTGCCAGTGGATAGCTTCGAAAGCTCCTTTTGAAAAAGCAGCCCCAATTCTTTTTGCAACAATCTAGATACCTTTTGCTGTCTTACCGATTCCATAAGGACAAATGTAAGCCTTGCGTGATCGAATAATCGATTTTACTCGAATCAACACAGCAATCGTGAACGGAATAAACCAAGCACACAACAATTCCGTCTAGATTCATATAACTTCGCAAAAACCGTTTTTTATGAAACAACCATTACTCTTTTCTTTCTTGTCCATTTTGAGTGTTAGTGTTTCAGCACAAATTACCATCACCGATGCCGATATTGGAGATGCCGGTGATAGCATGGTAGTCGGAAATTACTCTCCGGACACTTCTATCAGTGTTGGTGGTAGTGGAAACCAAAACTGGAACTTCACCTTTGCGGTTGATGACATCAATACCCTGAAATTTGAGGATCCAGCCAACACCAATCGTGCGGCACTTTTCCCGAATGCGGATATTGCCATAGAGCGCCAAGATGACACCCTCTTCTTTGCGAAAACCGCCACAGAATTTGCCTTGGATGGCTTATCAGGCGATGTAAGCGCTCTCACGGGAATCCCCTTAACCTTGGGCCTCAATATTGATGGAAATGTTAAGCAAATTGAGTTTCCGGCCACATTTAACAGCTCTTTTGCTGACCAAGCCGTAATCGATACTACGGTTGACTGTGCCGCACTTGGGGCTGGTTCTTTTTGTCAGCAAGCTCGAGTAAAAAGAAGGTATATAGTGTCTGCTGAAATCGATGCTTACGGCTCACTTGAGCATTCAGGTGGTAAATACAACAATACATTGCGTCAATATACTGAGGAACGCACCATTGATTCGGTTTGGGCAAACCTTCCGTTTATAGGCGGTCCACTCAACTTTATTCAAGAAATTGATTCAACAAGCCATATCTATCGATGGCTCGCGAATGATGAAGAATGGCCAGTACTTACGGCATTTGCTGATGCCGAAGGTGGTAACATGATTCAAGTAGAATTTCAAGTCGATACACTGCTCGCATACATTACCGGAAGCACTCAACCGTCATGTAACGGAGATTGCGATGGCAGCGCTACGGTTGAACCCATTGGGGACACAGGGCCATTCACATTCAGCTGGCCAGCGAGTGCGGGAAACCAGTCTTCTGCAACCGGAACAAATCTATGTGCCGGCACATATATGGTTACTGTATCAGATAATCAATCGAATTCCACCACAATAGAAGTAGTCATCAACGAACCTGCGCCTATGGCTGTAACAGGATCCATTAAAGGTGTGACCACAACCAATGATGGCGCTGTTGATATCACGGCAAGTGGCGGCAGTGGCAACTACACCTACGCATGGGTGGGACCTGATGGCTTCTCTGCCACAACAGGAGATATTAGCGGCCTTGCTGAAGGCACATACACAGTGACCATTGTGGATCAAAATGGTTGTGAGGTCACAGAATCATACATTGTAGTAGCAACAGGAATTGGTGAAATAAATCGCCAATCTTTAACCCTGTTCCCAAATCCTGCAGATCAAGAAATCCAAATTACGAGCAAACATGTTATAGACGAGGTAATCTTGCTCGACCTTATTGGGAATCGAGTTTTACGTCAGCCTGTGAATAATGCAAAAATGAGGCTTGGAACAAGCGATATCAGTAACGGCATATACCTGCTACAAGTGTCAACAAACGATCAAGTATTGGTTGAGAAAATAACGATAAAACATTGATGAGTTTCAAAAGTCAAATTGACTTCTGTCAATAATCGTCAAGAAAATATTAGTACTACTTTTTATGTGAAAATACCAAAGTAGATGAAACAAATATTACTCATCGAGGACAATGTTGACGTGCGTGAAAATACGGCTGAAATACTGGAATTGGCAGGTTACGAGGTGTCAACGGCTGAAAACGGAAAAGTAGGAGCCCGCCTGGCGGTTACGGGCAATTTCGATATTATCATTTGTGATATTATGATGCCCGTACTCTATAGATCCGGTGTCTTAAACATTCTGAATAAAAACCAAAAAACCAGTACAATTCCACTCATTTTCTTGACGGCTAAATCTGAGAAAAGAGATTTCCGAAAAGGAATGAATTTAGGTGCGGATGATTATTTAACAAAGCCTTTTGAAGAAACCGAATTGCTCGAAGTAATCGAACGGAGGCTAGAGAAATCAGATAAATTAAAAAGTACACAAGCCAAGAACCCAATCGACTTTATCGATACGGTAGACAAAGGGGTGAACCTCACCGAACTCATTACCGAGAAAAATACTCGGCATTTTAAGAAAAAAGAAACTATATACCGAGAAGGTGAGTATCCAAACGCTCTTTACTACATAAAATCAGGTAAGGTAAAACTGAGTAGAATCAGCGACTATGGTAAAGAGTTTATTACATCAATATGCAGCGAAGGTGAATTCATAGGATATCTGGCATTGTTTGAGAACACTACTTTTCAAGAAGAAGCCATCACCATTGAAGATTCTGAGGTAGTTACAATTTCTTTTGACGAATTTCAAAAGCTACTTCACTCCAATCGCGAAGTCTCTAATAATTTCATTCGATTATTGTCAAGAAATGCTCTAGACCAAGAGGATCGCCTGCTCAAGCTCGCTTATGGCAATGTGCGCGAACGTGTGGCTTATGTATTGAATCATATTTACGAAAAGCATGGCACCAGTTCTTTAGATATTGGATTGAGTATCTCTCGAGACGAGCTCGCAGGATATACAGGTATTGCCACAGAATCATTGATACGAACACTGAGCGACCTCAAAGCTGATGGTGTGCTTGCTACAGATGGTAGAAATTTGCAAATTCTCGATGCGGATAAACTGAAGAGAATCGCCAATGGACAGCCTGCTTAACGATTGATGAACATCAAGTTAAGGATTGACCTGAATCAAGCGCGTCTGTTTTGATTTATACCCCTTTGATGCCCTAGTAAATATTGTAACCGCATTACATAAAGAAAATACTGATTCTTGCAGATTTTAGCGAATTTGCAGAGCATATCCGCATTCCAATACTCTGCCTTAACTAGGTCTTTTATTGATTGAAAATAACCACTTGGCGTTTGATGGAATAACCCTCTGCCTTCAAGGTTAAGAGGTAAGCTCCATTAGATAAGTCGCTTAAATCAACCACTTTGCTGAGCGTTTTGTCAACCATTCTAATGAATCTACCTTCAGAATCGAAAACTTGGATTTCATCCCATTTCTGATCACCAGATATCTCTATGAGCCCAGAGCTTGGATTAGGATAAACTTGTATGTCAGATATTTCAGGCCCCTCATTAATACTCATTAAATTCAATTCGGCCTCATTGCTTAAAACACTGGTACTTACCAGGTTTTTGGCATATACCCGATACACATAATGCCCATTGTTCACATCCACATTACTATCGTTATAGGTAATAATATTAGCATCTACACTATCGATTAATACAAAGTTTTGATTCCCATTTTCTGATCGCTCTATGTACCACCTCAGCTCATTGGTAAACGGGTCGTTCCAGTTTAAGGTGACATATTCTGGTGTAAAATGTGGGTCAAGGCTTAAACTAAGAACGGTATTGGGTAATGGCTCTGGAGCCACAACTCTAAATGGCCCTTCGTTTAGATTGAAGAAAATATTGTCTGCTGCTTTTATTCGAATATAATGCCCGCCACCTGTGTTTTCTAAGTCCACAATCACGGTTTCACTGCCATCATTCGGAGTGTTTTCCGCCAGTACTTGTAAAACTTCAAGCTTCTGTGTTGCGGTGATATAATCAACCAACTCGATGGTCACGTTTTGGCAGTTTACTGGTGGCAAATCAGTATCTGCTACATCCCAAGTGATTTCATAGCCTGAGCCCGCTTCTACTTCTTCATTCTGCTCTGGAGCGGTGACCTCAAATGGTCCTGCATCCCCCGATACTCGAAAAGCCACCTCATCAAATGAGGTGCCGCCACCTGCAGGATTATTATCTCTTACTGTGAGTCTAAAATTGAGGTTCCTATCATACGTTGGGTATAGCTCTCCAATTACGGTATTACCAATGATTACATTGACCATTCTCGGGAATACTCGA
>Ga0222718_10002267_pt1 | contig 17455 bp, 21 predicted proteins | sample C33_27DmetaG_FD_165045 | JGI IMG/M metagenome (GOLD analysis project Ga0222718, IMG submission 165045) | Estuarine water microbial communities from San Francisco Bay, California, United States - C33_27D | ecosystem: Environmental > Aquatic > Marine > Unclassified | place: USA: California... | reverse complement strand
GTCTGCCAAGGATTTGACTCAAGGAGTGAGGGAGCGGGCAGACATACCAAGGTGCCCTCGGGTCGCGCGCTGGCGTGTCAGCCCGCCGGTGCCAGGACCCGAAGTGCACCCGGCAGGGACTGAACCTCCACGACGTCCGTCCTGGCCTTGCGCACGTCACCGTCCATCTCGAAGCGTGGGGGCTCGTGGAAGGCCAGACGGAACCCAGTGTCGTCGACGATCTCGACCCTATCCGACGTCACATGCCGTCCGCGCTCTGCAAGGTTGAACAGCTTCATCCGCGTGAGACCTGGAGCGTCGCCGATCATGCATGCGTGAAGTTGGCCGTCATCGACTGTCGCATCTGGAGCGATCGGAAATCCTCCTCCGAAATAGCGACCGTTCGACACCGTCAACATGAGATGGTGCAGTTCCCGGGCGTCTCCCGATTCTGGGTCGACTCGAACATGAAGGCCTGGGAAGCGAAAGAGCTGTTGCAGGGCTGTGATCTTGTACAGCAGCTCACCGCGAAGAAAACGGGCGCCCTTGGCGGCGTCGATCACCGCAATGTCAAATCCGAAACCGATGAGATTCAGGAAGTGCCTGGGTTCCCATCGGTCCGGGTGATGTTCCGATGCGCTGAGCGTGTTGACTCGGCCCACGTCGATCGCCCGTGTGTGGCCCTCGGCCAGCACACGCACTGCCTCCGAAGGGTTCCGAGGGTCATACCCGAAATTACGACCGAAGTCGTTGCCTGTCCCACTAGGAAGGATGCCGAGCACGACATCGTCCCTACCACTCGCGACGAGCCGATCAGCGACGTTACTCCAGGTACCATCGCCGCCCACTGCGATGACGACGTCGTATCCCTCCTGTACCGCTCGCTCGGCCAGATCACGCTCCTCCCCTGGCCGGGTGGTCGCTCCATAGGTCACATTCTCGAGCGCATCATCCAGGAGCGCCCGGTACGTACCCATCCGCTTGGCCCCCCGTCCTCGACCAGACGCGGGGTTGAAGACGACGAAGTGCCGTCGAGCGGTCAGAAGTTGACCATCTTGTCGAACGTCTGGAGGCCCTTCCCGTACCATTCTTCGCGGAACGGGTACGTGTTCACGTCATCGATTGTGAGCCCCGCAGTCATCTCGTGGTCGGTCAGCGTCAGACTACCGGTCTCTTCCTCGTGCTCGGTGTGTTCCGCCTCCATGAGGATATTGACCTTAAAGCGGTCTTCCGGGTCGACCGTAAAGCACATGTAGTGATTTGCGGCACTGCTGCGCTGGTGCGAGGTCACGACCATCTCGAGGACTGTCGTCCCCTCGTCGCGTACCGTCACTGTCATCTCGCCGCCGTCTTCCACGAAGTCGATGTCGACGTCTTTCATGTAGTGAGGCAGGTGCCAACGCTCGATCGCGTGTTCGCGAGACTCGGGCGTCGAGGTCCCCACCATGAATGGGAAGAACGCAGCCTTGGGCAGTGGCTTGCCCGGCTCGACCATCGGAGGGACGACCACCGCCAGTACGATTTCATCGTACTCTCCGACCATACTCTCGTCGAAATGGAACGCCGTGATCGCGAGAATACTCCGTTCGTGCTGCACCTCGAGAGGCTCCAGGTGGCTCGGCAGCAGCTTTCTCGCGTCGGCCGTCGGCATCTCGAAATAGCCACCGACGCACATGTCATAACCATAGTACGTGTTTTCCGAATCGCTCATGTCTGAGATCTTTTTCTTGTAGGTTCGGCAGGTGAGGCTACGCTTCGCAGCCCGCACGTCGGCTTCTCTTTCTATCCATCGCCCAGAGGCACGTGTCCAAGCTCCGCGGACTCCTCGCGCTTTTGTCCGTTTGCCTGTCGTTTGTCGTATGCGATGTCGTGCAGCGGATCATTGTTTCGCCCTGGGTGAAGCTCTTTCCATCCTCCCGGATATCGGTCCTCGGCCGCTGGATCAACACGATGGCCGTGGTCGTAACGCTGCCACTTCGGAAGATCGGGGGCGCGTCCATTCAATTTCCGCCCCGCATCGTTCCATGTGAACCGGGTACCCTGATCCTCCTGAACCACCAGTCGGTGTTGGACATTCCGCTGGCCGTGAAGACGGTCGAAGGTGGTTATCCCCGCATCGTGACGAGGGCCCGCTACCGCCGCTTTATTCCGCTAATCTCGCATATGGTCAGGCTCTATCAATACCCGACCGTGAACCCCAGGGCAAACCCGCGCGATGTGCTGAAAATGGCTCGCGTCATGGCTCACGAGGCTCGTGATTCTGACGTACCGATGGCAATCTTTCCGGAAGGCACACGCTCGAAAGACGGTGGGATCGGGACGTTCCGGAAGCGCGGGCTCATGAGAGTCCTCAAAGCACGACCATGGACTGTGTACGTCTTCGTTGTGGATGGCTACTGGAAGAACACCCACGTAAAGGACTTCTTTTCTGACCTGTCGCGCGTGGACGGTCGCATAGAGCACGCGGCAACGCTGGAATGGACCGACTCCGGGGGAGATACCACCGCCTTCATGGATCAGGTTCGGGAGGTCATGATCGAGCGTCTGGCGGCTATGCGCTCCGAGGGGGCGTCAGACCCTTGAGCGACCCGCCGGAGACCCGATGGCCTGAGGCGACGGCGCTCGCCGAACGTCTGGTAGGGCAGACCGCCGGCTCTGTGCGAGTGGTCCTCATGTATGGATCCCGTCTCCTGAAGACGAACCCGGATCGGCACAGCGCGCTCGACTTTGTGGTCATCGTGGACGACTACCGCTCCTTTTATGAGGGACTGGCGGAGGTCGGTGAACTTGGGCGGCCCGTCCTCCTCATGAGGGCCCTGTCGAGAGTCCTGGCGCCAAACGTCATCGCGTATGTGCCCGACGACGGCGCCCATGGGATCGCGAAGTGCCTCGTCATCTCCGCAGACGACTTCGAACGTGCGCTCGGCCCGGACCTCCCAGATCACTTTTTACTCGGCCGCATGATTCAGCGCATCGGCGTGGTTTGGGCGACCGACGAGGCTCAGGAGTCATGGGTGCGTCTGGTGATCGCAGGCGCGCATGGCCGGTTGCTGGATTGGATGGCTCCCTATCTTGATGGGCCGTTTGATGCCTCAGCGCTTGGGCGGCGCATACTGGAAGTCTGCTACCAGGGTGAACTGCGACCCGAGTCCCGGGGACGGGCCGGCAAGATCTTCGAGGCTCAGGCGCAGCACTTTGCACACGCACTCGCGCCGGGGCTCGAGGCGGCATCAGCGTCGGGTACTCTGCGTGTCACTGATGACGCACATTACGAGCTGGCCTCACCCGTGCCGCCAGCGGTTTGCCGACGCTGGCGGCGGCACTTCCTTCGATCCAAAGCGCGGGCCACCCTGCGCTGGTCCAAGCACACGCTGACCTTTGCGAATTGGCTTCCGTACATCGTCCGGAAGGTCGAACGGCATACCGGTCGGACCATCCAGCTCACAGTCCTCGAAGAGAAGCTCCCATTGATCTTTCTCTGGCCACGGGTCGTCCACGTTCTCCTGACGCGTCCGAGGCGCGAGCTGAAACCATGATCCACATCCGAGTAAAGAAAGAGAGACAGGGATGAGGACTGACATGGCTGTTCTCTTCGGAATTCTCGCGTTCGCCTTCGGCACGATGCCGATCTATGCGGTCGTTGCCCGAACGCGGAGCGATGCCCACGAGATCGCGGACCGCGGTGGGTTCGTCTTGGGCGGATTTGTGCGCAGCTGGTTCTACTGGTTCATATGGCCGATCGAGCGGGTCTCTCTGTTACTCGGACTCTCCCCAACCGCGTACAACATCACCGGTGTGCTGTGCGGTTGTACCGCAGGGATCTGCTTCGCGACCGGACGAGTGAATCTTGGCGGATGGTTTGTCCTCCTCGGCGGCGCAGCGGACGTGCTCGATGGACGCATCGCTCGCGCTCGCGGACTCGCAAATGAGACCGGTGCCTTTCTGGACTCAACGCTCGATCGGTTTGCGGAGGTAGGTGCGTTTGTCGGACTCGCGGTGATGTACATGGAGTCGGCCTCGCAGCTTGCCGTGGTCGTGACCGCGCTTGGTGGCTCGCTGCTCGTGAGCTACGCCCGCGCTCGTGGCGAGAGTCTCGGCGTCGTGGCCAAGGTTGGGGTCATGCAGCGCGCGGAGCGGCTACTGCTGGTTGGGTTCGGCGGAATCTTCGATCCGGCTGTCACGGCATGGCAGGGGTGGACGCCCGGAACTCTGCTCTTCTGGCTTCTTGCCCTCGTGGCCGCCGGCACGGTCGCGACGGCTTTATACCGCACCGTCTGGATCGCTCAGCGACTGGACTGAGGCGAGTAGGTCGTGTCGTTGGACCCTGACGCGCCCCGACGCCGTAGAACTCGGCGGCACATCGAGTTGTGACAACCGTATCGCAATCGTACCGTGCCTCATTCCATGACGTAGCACCCCTCAGACAGGTGGTTCGTATGCATCGCGCGCTTCGAGGCTTCGGTCTTCTTCTGACCATGCTGACTCTGACTGCGGCCCCCGCTTCCTCTCAGGAAAGCGTGTCCGGCACGTGGATCATGACCATCACCTCGCCGGAGATGGGCACCATGCAGTCGGAGTTCATCTTCGAGCAGGACGGAACAGCGGTGACGGGAACTGCTGAACTCCTGATCGTCGAGGACGTCGAGATCAGTGACGGCCTGTACGAGGACGGCGTCCTCTCCTTCCTCATGCACGTCAGTATGGAAGGCCAGTGGTTCACTGTCGAAATGGAGGCCGACGTTGATGGCGACGAGATGACGGGCGAAGCCTACGTGCCCGAGATGGGTGCAGGCATGCCGTTCACTGCGAAACGCCAGGACAGCTAGCGTGGCGTGACCTCTGCGCGCTCCGGAATGTGACCCTCAGCCTGCGCCGACGAACTCGGCAATGAAGTCGTTCGCAGGTGCCTGCTGCAGGGATGCGAGTGAACCCTGCTGGACGACCCGACCTTCGTCGAGCACGACGATGTTTGCGTTCAGAGCCACCACGTCTCGCACATCGTGCGTCACGATGATCGACGGACGACCGAACGTTCGAAGGCGTTCGGCGAGGAAGTGACGAACTGCTCGTCGACGGGTGGCGTCCAGAGCGGCAAGTGGTTCATCCAGCAATAGCAGATCGGGCTCGAGCACCAGGGCCCGGGCAAGAGCGACACGCTGTTGCTCCCCTCCTGACAGTCGATCGACACGGCGGTTGGCGAGCGGCTGACAGTCCAGTTCAGTCAGCATGCCCAGCGCTCTGGTCCGTCGCGTCTCGGCTGGGGATCGATCGGATCCGGTCGATAGCCCGAATTCGACGTTCTCAAGAACCGTAAGGTGCGGAAAAAGCCCGTACCCCTGGGGAACGTATCCGACCCGTCGACGCTCGATCGGGACATGGATTCCTGGCTCGGTACTCTCCAGCACCGTCTTCCCGATCGTGACATGTGCGCGCGCCACAGGGACAGCACCTGCGATGGCTCGAAGCAGCGTGGTCTTTCCGCTTCCGTTCGGCCCTGCGACGGCCAGCGGTTGGGCGTCACCCTCAAGTGATACGTCTAGCTCAAATGACCCAAGGCGGGTCTGAACGTCGGCTTGCCATCTGGCCATCACGCGCTCCTCCCGACGGTCTGTCGAAGCGCCGGGGCGAACCGCACCGCCAGCAGAAGAACCACGCCCACTGCGGCGAGCACCAGGGAGAACACGACGGCCAGGCGCACGTCAGACTCCAGCGCCGAGAAGATGGCTAGCGGCATGGTCTGTGTCCGACCCGGCATATTTCCTGCGAACAAGAGTGTGGCGCCGAATTCACCAAGCGCACGGGCCCACGCCAGCGACGCCCCGACGAGGAGGCCGGGAAGCGCGATCGGGACAGCGACCCGCAGGAACGCCATCGGAGGAGCTGCACCCAACGTGCGCGCCACGATGAGCATGTCCGGCTCCACCTTGCGGAACGCGTTCGCGGCGGCCTGAATGAAAAAGGGTGCGGAGACCACGACCTGGGCCAGAACGACGGCCGATTCCGTAAATGGTACGGAGATCCCTGCCGCGCCGAGCACGGGACCGAGGAGACCCTGTCGCCCGAAGGTCTGAAGGAGTGCCACTCCGACGACTGCGGGCGGAATGACGATCGGCAGATCTACGAGCACCTCCGTCACCCGTGCGGCTCGCGAGTGACTCGAGGCGAGCCACCACGCCAACGGAGTCCCTAGCACCACGATGACGATGAGGCTCATGAGTGTGGTACGCAGGCTCAAGAGCAGTGCTGGCACGAAGAGTGGATGCGCAGCTCCCTCGCTCAGGTCGCCGATGGGCGTCGAGATCGCGAGTGCCAGGAAAGGCAGCACCAGGAGCCCCACCAGAGTCACGCCGAAGAGAGTCCCCAGGCCGGTGAGCGGGGACCGCCGTGTCGGGCGGGCCATCACGATTCCGTCACGAAGCCGTGCGACTCCAGTATGCCTCGTGCCTCAGGTGAGGCGATATAGTCGAGGAAGCGGGTGGCGGCACCCGCGCTGGTCGTCTCGGTAGTCATTGCGATCGGGAATCGGGCCTGGACGTTGAACTTCTCTGGGATGGGCACCAGCCGCACGCGTTTCGAAGCTGTCGCATCCGTCCGATACACAAGCGCTGCGTCGGCCTCACCAAGCTCGACCTTGGCACGCACGAGCCGGACGTTGCTCTCCCGGGAGACCACCCGGTCGCGCACCTTGTTCACGAACGCATCACCCAGCTCTGCCGAGGCGAGCTCCAGCACCCGCTCCGTGTAGGCTCCGATCGGCACATATACCGTTCCGACCACGATGCTGGATGCCTGGTCCAGGTCGTCGAAGCGCTCGATCTGCGCCGGATTCTGCTGGGGCACGATGACGACCAAATCGGTGATGCCCAGGGTTCGGGGCGTCCCCATGAGGTCTGCGTCGACGAGCGCCTGCATATGCGTCTCGTTGGCAGATGCGAACAAGTCTGTCGAAGCCCCCTGCTCGATCTGGAATCGCAGGATCTGGCTCCCGGCGAACGTCAATTGTACGTCGGTGTCTGGGTACTGCTCTTCGTAGGTACGTACGAGTTCCTCGAAGGCGTTGGTGAGGGAGGAGGCCGCGAAGATCGTCAGATGGTTCGGATCGTCTTCTGCAGCGAAGCAACTGCTGCACACAGCCAGGATCGACAGAAGCGGTACGGCCAGAAAGGAACGCATGGAACGCGGGACCAGCTGTATCAGAGATCGCTGCATCGTAAGCGTCAGGCAGCGTCAACGGTCGCACTGTGGCCGGCGATCGACAGGTCGTATCCCGGCAACGTACGCGCCTCGGCACGGAAGGACGGCTGATCGATGAGGCACAGAAAGCGCTCGACCGGTCCGTGGTCCAGTAATGCTTCTGGCACGATGAGGTCGAATCGTTCTTCGGATACAGGGATGAAGTCGAGCCCCGCCGCGAGGGCCGCTGCTTCAATCGCCACACCTGCGTCGACCATCCCCCACTGGACGAGCCGCGCGACCTCGTCATGATTTGCTGCCTTGGTCCCGTTGATGGGTTCCGCCAGTGGTGTGGAGCCGCCCCCGGCAGCCCGTCTCAGAATTCGCTCGAGCAGGCGCTGTGCGGCCGCACCGTGCTCGCGCACGGCTAGCCGGAGCTCGGGACGCAGCAGACCTGATCCGATATCGATCTCCAGCGGGTTGCCTGGGGCGACGACGAGGCCCTGCCTCCACTGGGCGAGGTTCACGAGTACGGATCGCTGGCCAGGCATGGCTTGGCGCGCGGCTTGGACATGGGCGTCTGGATGATCCGAGTCCGCCAGGTGTACGCCGGCAATGTGCACGAGGCCGAGTTCGAGGAGCTTCAGCGACTTCGAGCTGTTGGCGTGAAGCCAGGTTGCGCGTGCATTACGGTGCCTTCGTCCGAGTCGGTCGGCGTGGAGGCCGAGCAGCGGCGCGCAACCGGCAACCAGAACATTCGTGTCGATGTCCAAGGACTCATCGAACACCTCGACCGACGCAGACTCGGGCTCGGTGTCTGGCTCGAGGATCAACCCGTCAGCTGCGTGCGTGAGATCGTCGACCGGATGTGCCACCCACTCGTCTTGAACGCGCCCGAGGACCACACGCCCGGTATCTGGACGACCAGGGGGCCTGCGTGCGTTGATGACTCGTCCACCAGTAAGCCGAAAGAGATGTTCGACCCTGCAGTTCAGAGCACGTGCGAGATGGAGTGCGAGCAGAGTAGAAGGCACCTGTTTGCCGGCTTCGATTGCACTGATCGCTTGTCTTGAAACCCCGACGCGTGCGGCCAGATCTGCCTGAGATAGTCCCAGTGCAGCCCTCTGATTGCGGACGCTCGCGTTCATCAGCGCATCGTTCATCCCTGCCTCTTCTGGTTAGGAGAGATTGGACTGTAATGTAGAGCTTACAGTTTGTAAGGCGAGCATTCCTTTTGATCGTGATTGTACCCGGATACAAAACCGGGTGTCAAAGCTCTGATTCACTTGATGTGTCGCTTCTCGCTTTGGCACACTAGACTTGAAAAAGCACTGCGGAGGTAGCTCAGCTGGCTAGAGCGCCAGCTTTCCAAGTTGGAGGCGCAGGTTCAAGTCCTGCCCCCCGCTCTTCGGCGAATCCGCGACTGTAGATCTCCCTGTTAGATGGTGCCACGCAACGGGGATCGCGTCCGCAGTGATCTGTAGCACTCGCCGTCCCAACACGCGGATAGCCAAAGGACCACGGTTGTAGCTGCGGCGCTGGCTGCTGCCACACCGAGTGTGCGTCCCCAAGAGATCTGTGAGATCTCGAGGAGAGAAATCTCGGACACCGTTGCAACGAAACTCCCTGACTCAGAGGACACGGTTCATCCGGCAGTTGCGTCTTCCAATCGGGAGGACGACTCAACCGTCTACCGCGAGTCTTCCATTGCGACGTCCGAGGAGTGGGGTATCCATCAGCGAAGCCGTGTCAGTAATCATTGCCTGGTCGGCAGTTCTCGGTGCCTTGAGCCGCGCAGCCGCTCCGATGCCACTTCACCAATTCTTGTGGGCTAGTTCGTTCCGGCTTCCGCAAACTTGGCGTTCTCGGGCACTCGGTCGGGGGGGAGACCGGATGCTGCTTCCAGCCGGCCGGTGAAGTTGAAGAACGACGCCAACGCAGTGATCTCCCAAACGGCAGCATCAGTCCACCCTGCCTGCCTCAAGGCGTCGGTATCTGCAGGCTCCAAGAGGCTGGGTGCCTCTGTCAACTAGCTTGAGTACCGAAGCAGAGCCCGGGTCTTTTCGTCCAGGTCATATTCAGGCCAAGTCGTAGCGAACTCGTGCCCTAGGTGATCATCACCGGTGAGGCGGCGAACTGCCGCCGAGTGGAGGCCTAGTCAGGGGGCCCCTCCGACCTTGCCATTCACGACCGTAGCCAACATCTCACGCTGGATCCTGCTGAGAGGGGACGCGCGGCGAAGGTGAAGGTGTCGATATAGCGCGCCTGCGGGGCCCGCGACACGTAGGTCCACGGCGAGGATAGGTCCACGGCGAGGATCTGATAGACCCCAGGTACGATGCCACCATATTGTCGGCGGACCCAGCGAAAGAAGAGCCTCCGGATTCCGCGCGCCTTCTCGGGTACAACGGTCACGATGCTCGCCACGCGACACTCCTGGACTTTCTGATGAATAGATATTCGGCAGACAGGCCGTCCGACAAAATCAGCGTAGGCGGCCCAGACGGGACTGTCAGGTTCACGAGACACACTGTATCGTCAATTATGTTCGGAGCCCTGCATTGAGACCGTATCGGAAGGTGGCCCGCGCGAAACGCGAGGAGGAGACCCGTTTGCGCATCATCGAGGCTGCTGTCGATCTACACGGTTCCGTCGGGCCGGCGAACACCACAATCACTGACGTAGCCAAACGCGCTGGCGTGAGTCGGATGACGGTGTATACCCACTTCCCCAGAGACTCTGACCTCTTTGTCGCCTGTTCCGCCCACTGGGCCAGTCTCAATCCGTTTCCGGATCCTTCGCAATGGGTCGAGTCCGACGTTCAACCACGCGTAGTAGGTGCCCTGGAGGAGCTCTACGGGTGGTATGGGCTCAACCAACGGATGTTGGGCAACATCTTCCGCGACACGCCCGTGGTACCCTCACTCGCCGGAGTCATGGAAGGACTCTGGTCCCCGTATGTCGAACAGATACTCGACGCACTGGAGCGGGGCTGGCCGGTAGAGCAGGATGACACCGAGAAGCTGCGGGCGACGCTCCGCCTGGTGGTGGACTTCGACACATGGCGCGTACTCACCGGATACGGACTGGATGATGAGCGATCCGCCCATTTAGCCGCGCGGATCGTTTTGGCCACATTTCCACCTGAGCCGCGTGCCTAACCGACGGGCACACGTCGGCGCCCACCGCTGACTCCGTGACCACCCTGCATGATCTGCTGCGTGTGCAGCGGCACCCTCTCGTCCAAGTCATTCCTTTCCGGAGCAGTGGTCAGAAGGTGTCCGTGTTCCCCCGAAGAGTCGTTGTGGCTCAACCAGAGTCTATGCTGAAGCTGACCTGGTGCGAAGTCCGCCTCCTCGAAGGGGAATCCGAAGAAGAGAAACGACGACGTCCCGGACTCAAGAAGGAGTGGGTCTCCCGCGCCGAGGGCCTGAGCTGCCTCACTGAGACGTTGGCCGCTCAACCGGAGCAGATGCTCAGCCGTGGCGGAGCTAACGACGTCGACGCTGTCGACCCTGAAGACGCGAGGATCGAAGCTAGTGAGACGCAGCTCGTAGAATAGATGGGATCGCCCTTCAGCGCGTACAGCGCGTAAGGGATCGAGAGGCCCTACTTCTATCCGTATACCCATGGCCGGGAAGACTACGGCTGAGTCCGACAAGCTCAGCGGGAGTCCACTACGCGCTTGGTCGCCGCTGCATGAGGCCATACCGCAGGCGAGGAGAAGTCTCAGCGCGGCTCTTCGCACGTCTCGGCACCTCGTGAGAATCAAGACTCATAACGTCTCGGCATTCTCCTGCGCGGCCTGTCCCATCGCCAGGCACAGACCCCCAGGTCATCCGAGCCTAGCCGCCTACGCGGCACCCAGGTGAGCAGCGTCAAGCGCAGTTCCACCGGCATCTGAGGCTCTGTGACCCTCCAGCCCGCTCTCCCGCGACTGCAGCAATTCTATGTCAGGTTGCGCCGTCGCTACTCCCGGCGTTGATGCTTGAGCGCCCTCTTGGCGGTCTTGTGGTCAGCGGCCTGCTCAGCTCTGGCTTGTGGGTCGACTCTTCGGCGCTCGTAGGCGGCCTCCGCCTCCAGCTTCCGGTAGCTCTGGAGCCGATCCCCACACAGCTCGTCTTCGGACACTCGCCTGAGGACTGCGCAGCTGGGCTCAGTCAATTCTGCTGCAGCCCGCCGACAAGCGCGTCGCGCGTCCCCACTCGTTCTTCGGCGACTACGGCAATCGCTTGTTAGATGACGCCCGGGCAGGGCCACAGGTTCAAGTGCCTAACACGTCATAAACGATCGTTTGGAGGGGTGGAAGGAGCGTCACGGTCCAGATCACGACTCCTGTCGCATGGACCCTCTCATTCTTCGTCACCGCCATCGCAACAAGGAGAAGAAAAAAGACTACCTGGGAGGGAAAGAAGAATGGACCCAGCCCCGCCAGGTTCTCCGGACCCTTGAGGATGCTGTCGGCTGTGTCCACAAGCATCACCAAGGCCCAGAGAGAAAACACGAGGCGATGCTTTGAATAATAGTACTCTTTGTAGTCCAACTCCCGCGGATGGTCGAGCGGGACGAGGAGCGCGCAAAGCAGGTAGTACAGCATGGCGTACGCGACCACGAACAAGAACAGCTCAAACGTCCATGTAGCGCGGAGTCTCCACTCAAACGTGAACCACCAAAAGAAGGACAGCGAGTAGAGCACGTTGAGAGTCCACAGGAGATGGACCCAATAGGCCCGAATACGAGGATTGGTGAGCATCCTCGCAGTGCCCGAAAGCACGTGAACCACGCCCAGGCCAATTACGATCGAAATGAAGACCGATAGGTACTCGAAGGGCGTCATCCCTCACGTCCCCGGTCGATGCGTTGTGAGGAACTGGCGACCTCGTCTCGGCGCCATCTAACGTCTCGCGATTCTGCTGTATGGTCCGTCCCCTAACAAGGGGCGCGAGGCGATAGCCGAGTGGCCCGCCGCCTGCTTGGTAACCCGTGTCAGTAGCAGTCGCTTGTTAGACACTACTCGACACATGAGGCGCTAGCCCGACGGTGACGATGCCGTTGGCATCGCGATTCTGGCGCCCATTTCCATCGCTGGGGCTTCGGCGGCCTCCAGCATCGCAATGAACCGGGGATCGAATATGAAACGGCGTTTCTGCCAGTAGTTCCGCCCCCCTTCGCCGGATGCGTAGAGAAGGAGGACAGAGCGATTGTGCATCCATGCTTCCTCCGAGATCGTGCCCTCAAGTCGATGAAGGAACATGTTCTCGTAGCACTTAAAAAAGCCGAAGAAGGCGTGCACGAGACGACCACGGTCGTCCTCGGATAGCGCAGACCAGTCGGAGGATGCCATCCCTTGCTGGAAGAGATTACCGAGGGTTGGATCGCACATCGCAGCGTTGTTGAAGTCCTGCAGCTGCCGAAAAGCCGAGTCTCTGATCGTCGTCTCGAGCGCGCGTCTCTGGGCCGCCATCTGGCGAGCCAGATACAGCAGCGTCAGGACCACCGCTGCTGCACCTAAGAGTTCGGCGACCGCGCCGAGGGCTTCCCAATTCACGTCTGACCCTTTTGGAGTAGTGTCTAACAGCTCGGAATTCTGCTGCCACAGGTTCGAGTTCGCCAGCGAGCGAAGCGAACTCCCCGCCAGCGTAGACGCGGACAGCAGCAATTCCTCGTTAGGAAGCACGTGCCTGTAGGTTCAAGCCACGATGGCCTAGTGAGTCCGTCCGCCCTCTTCCTGTAACTCCGCCACCAACCGTCTCAATGATGCGGGGTGGTAAGGCCGCCGCTCGTTGAAGAAGTATCGGTCGGCATCGGCTTGGACCGGGACGACGAATAGGCGATCATCGGCGGGGTATCCGGCGACGTTGCCGCTGTTCGTGAAGTAATCGCGGATACGCTGGAGGGAGACAGAGTCGTGATCCGACAGACAGGATCGACCAGAGCACAGTAGCCACAGATGGCGAGCCGATGCCGGTCGACCCTCACTCGGGAATTTGCGCATCATGAAAAAAGACGAGTTCCGCCATTGGTCCCACCGCGCCGCCGACTGGGCGGCCGATTACCGTGAATCGGTAGCGCAGCGGCCGGTACGGGCGCAAACCGAGCCAGGCGACATCGCTAGCCTCATCGACGCCTCGCCACCCGAGGAAGCGCAACCCATGCAGCGTATCTTCGCGGATTTCGAGCGTATCGTGCCCGACGGCATGACGCATTGGCAGCATCCGAGATTCTTCGCTTATTTCCCGAGCAACGCAGCGCCGGCCGCCGTTATCGCCGAACAACTGGCGGGCGCCATGGCCGCTCAGTGCATGCTATGGCAGACCTCGCCGGCGGCGACCGAGCTCGAAATCGCGATGGTCGACTGGCTTCGACAGGCGGTCGGGCTGCCGGAAGGGTTCAAAGGTGTACTGCAGGACACCGCGTCAACCGCCACCTTGTGCGCGGTGTTGACCATGCGCGAAACAGCACTCGACTGGCGCGGCAATCAGGCGGGACTGACGGGCCAGCCGGCATTGCGAATCTACGCTTCTACGCGCACGCACAGTTCCGTCGACAAGGCGCTGTGGGTCGCCGGAATCGGCCAGGACAACCTGGTCAAAATCCCCACCGACGAAAACTTCGCGATGCGCGTGGATGAGCTGCGCGCCGCGATCGCACGGGACCGGGCCGACGGCCTCTTGCCGGCAGGGGTTATCGTCTGCGTAGGCGGCACCTCGATCGGTGCCATGGACGACGTGCACCAGGTCTGCTCAGTGGCACGCGAGGCAGGTATCTACTCCCACGTGGATGCGGCTTGGGCCGGTTCAGCCATGATCTGCCCGGAGTACCGCCACTTCTGGGACGGCGTAGAACTGGCCGACAGCATCGTGCTCAATCCACACAAGTGGCTGGGCGCGTCCATGGAATGCTCTGCTCATTTCGTGCGGGAGCCGGAAACACTGATTAAAACCCTGGCGATCCAGCCGGAGTTTCTCAAGACGCACGGCAGGGACGGTCTGGTCAATTTCAGCGAGTGGTCGGTGCAGCTCGGTCGCCGTTTCCGGGCGCTCAAGTTGTGGTTTCTGTTGCGTGCCTACGGGTTGCAGGGTCTGCGGGAGCGCATCCACAACCACGTTGCATGGGCGGAGCAGCTTGCGCGGCGGCTGGGCGCCGAGCGCGATTTCGAGATTACCACCGCCCCTATACTTTCGCTGTTCTCGTTCCGCTACAAACCTGATGACGCTGGCGCCGACCTGGACGCGCTCAACCTCAGGCTGGTCAATGCAATCAACGACGACGGCCGCATCTACCTGACCCAGACATCACATGACGGCACACTGGTAGTGCGCTTCGTGGCTGGCCAGTTCGACGCTCAGGAAAGCGACGTGGAGATCGCATTCGATACGATTTGCGAAGTCGCCCGCGCGTTGCAGCGCTGATCCTGCTACCGCAGCAGTTCCGCGGCGAAGGCGTTTCCGCGGGGACTCGGTCGAACCCCGTAGCCAGTATGACCTCCCTCATGTCGGAGGTGCGGCGTCAGTTCGTGACGAAGGTTCGATGCCCCGGCAACGAGTTCATCGTCCTAGACGAGTCAGCAGGTGGCGTGCGCGACGTATTCCGCGGGAAGCCCTCTCCCCTCGGATTCGGAGACTAGGCGAGCGAGGAAGCGAACGGCATCATCACTGCCTGATTGGGGGCGACGACACGCTCGGATCACCTCGTATGACTGCTTTGCGACCTAACGACTCGGGATTCTGCTGCACGTGCTGGAAGTGCACAAGCGCGCAGCGCTTCCAGCTAAGGTCTGACGCGACTGCAGCAATCGCTTGTTAGACAACGCGCGGTAGTACCTCCGCCTCAAGTCTCGCTCCGAGTCTGTCTCGCTGGACATCAAGGTCGTAGCCAGCCTGGAGGTTCAGCCAAAACCGGTCTGAAGTCCCGAAGTATCGGGCCAGGCGGAGTGCGGTGTCAGCGGTCACCGCGCGATTTCCGTGGACGATCTCGTTGATGCGTCGGGGCGGGACGCTGATGTCCTTGGCCAATCGATATTGGCTGAGCTCCAGCGGCTCGAGGAATTCCTCGAGCAAGACCTCGCCCGGATGAATGGGAGCTAGAAGTGTCGTTGCCATGGTGTGTTCCCTAGTGGTAGTCGACGATCTCCACTTCGTAGGCGTTCCCCGCTCGCCAGACGAAGCACACCCGCCACTGTTGGTTCACGCGGATGCTGTGTTGCCCTGCCCGATCACCCCTGAGCTTTTCAAGGCGGTTGGCCGGCGGAATCCTCAGATCCGCGAGCACCGTGGCCGCATCGAGCATTCGAAGTTTTCGCAATCCGCGTCTCTGCACGTCAGGGCCGAATCGCTTCACACGCTCGCGTCTGAAGAGGCGTTCGGTGTCTCGGTCCCTGAAGCTCTGAATCATGCGATGAGCATAACGCCTGACGGTAATACCGCCAAGCGTTATCAGGGATCCCTTGAGCGCTGTCTAATGGATTGCGACTCTGCTGCGCGTGCTGGATGCGCACAAGCGCGAAGCGTTTCCCGCCAAGGCCTCACGCGACTGCAGCAATCGCTTGTTAGCTAGTCCAGCACCTTGCTCTCGGAACCCACCTACACGTATGGTGTGATACGTATCATACGTATACCGTGGAGTGAGTGATGCCAAAAGCCAAACTAACGCTCTCGGTCGACCCCGACGTCGTTGACCGAGCCAAGCGCTTCTCCGAGCGGAATGAGACAACGGTCTCTCAGCTCGTTGAGCAGTTCCTTGCCTCTCTGGAGGATTCTGTCGAGGCGGCGACTCCCATCGCGCGACGCTTGCGCGGTGTCCTCCCCTCATCTGTCTCGCGCGACGACTACCGATCTCACCTGGATGAGAAGTACGGGTGACGCGCGTTCTCATCGACGTAAATGTCGTGCTCGACGTGCTGGCGGAACGAGAGCCGTTCGTGGCCGACTCCCAAGCCGTGCTCCAGTTCGTCGAGGCCGGAGCGATCGAAGGTGTGCTCGCCGCTCACTCCGTGACCACGCTGCATTATCTGCTTAGCAAGCACCTCTCAAAGGCCCGTGCTCGGAAGACGCTGGAGGATCTCCTCCACATTCTTCGCGTTGAGGCCGTAGATGAGGACAGAGTTCGCCACGCCCTCGCGATGAACTGGAGCGATTTCGAGGATGCGGTGCAGGCTGCATGTGCGGAGAAGGCCGAGGCTGACTTTGTGGTCACGCGCGACAAGAGGGGCTTCAAGCGATCCGTCGTACGGGCGATCACGCCCGCAGAGTTGGTCGCGATCATCACCTAGTCATCGGACTAGCTAACGATTTGGAATTCTGGTGCGGCACCCTCCGGCCCGCCAGCGAGCTTTAGCGAGCTGCCCACTCAGGTCGCGCCGTCACCAGCAATTCCTTGTTAGCTAGACCCCCGGAGCGGGTCAGCAGCCACACCTAGCTCCGGCAATCATGTAGAGTACGAGCGGGATTGCGACGACCATCCCAAAGGTCCCACCAGGATTGCTTTGGAACGCCTCGAAGTACGCCACGTCCTGGAGCGCGGCCCGACCCTCGAGAGTCGTGCCGCGGATGGAGTCGGGTGACATCGTGGGGCGACGCACGCGGACTTCGGAGCTGTCGACTAAGGTTAGACGTAGCATCGACGGACTCGTGGACTCGACGTACGAGCCCAGAGGGGCGTCGACGACATGCCACGACCCACAACCCGTGACGACGAGAAGCGCAGCGAGCCCCAGTAACCACTTCCCGATTCTCAAGATCTCCTGCCGCTTCTTGGGTCTAGCTAACGATTTGGAATTCTGGTGCGGCACCAGCTTAGCCGCCAGCGAGCGCTAGCGAGCTACCCACAAAGGTCGCGCCGTCACCAGCAATTCCTTGTTAGGCGCCGGAGCACTACGGGCTCCTAACCCATCCGCCCGACTGAGAGCATGATGCCTAAGCCTACGAACGAAGCAGCTGAGCTGAGGCCCCCAACAGCTTGCAAGCTGATCCCTACGACCTTGGCGTGGAGGCCCGCCTCAGCAAGCGCGGTCACGCCCACAGTGGAACTACCGGATCCACCACGTCCGCGAGCCGACACGACCCCTGGTCCAGCCGATATGGAAGCGAATCCGCGGGAAGAAGCCGCCGACCGTCCGTACAGAACTGCGAAGTTCGTTAACTCGTCATTGTACTGACCCGAAGGCGCGGAGCCGAGGAGAGTTAAGCGGAGGGTGCCCTGATGAGGCCCCTGATTCACCGTGAGCTGGGCCGCCCCTCCGAGCTCGACGTTGAGATTGGTGGCGCCGCCCCCGAGGAGGCCCAAGCCCAACCTGAAACGAACA
>Ga0222718_10002264_pt1 | contig 17471 bp, 15 predicted proteins | sample C33_27DmetaG_FD_165045 | JGI IMG/M metagenome (GOLD analysis project Ga0222718, IMG submission 165045) | Estuarine water microbial communities from San Francisco Bay, California, United States - C33_27D | ecosystem: Environmental > Aquatic > Marine > Unclassified | place: USA: California... | reverse complement strand
GTAGAGTTAGTCCAAAGTATTACTTCAAAACTGTTATCAGTATTACTACGATTATACTCACGCATGTCGTACCAACCAAAGACTGTCTTATCACTAAAGTTCTTGGCTAACATTTTAGAGTTGTTATCTCTTATCAAGTCAGTCCAGAACGGAAACAATGTGTAGTTGTATTGTGGTAGTGGGTCAGGTGTATAATCACCACAGTAATTATTATAGTTTACATTACCTGTACCTAACCCAAAGTGAAGGCAGCCATTGGTCGCCATTCGTGCTGATGTGAACTGCTTATCGTAAAAGTTAAATGTAAAATCTAAATTAAAAGCAGACGAAAGCTGGTCGTCTCCTGAGTTTAGACTGGTTGTATTTGATTCGTTTGTGAGGTCTACTAAAGACTGATTGCCTTCGTAGATATACTGACTAAAGACATTAAGACTTAAGAGACACGCTACTGCGTAGCATAAAATTCTTTTCTGCATTGACCTTTGGTTTTAGTTTTTCTTGTGTAAATAACCTTAACTGCCCCAACAACATCTTTGTTTATTTTATCTCTGTTAGGGTTTTTGTCATGTGTGCATTGCTGTATAAAAAGTTTCTCTTGCTCTTTAGCATCGGGTCTTTTAGATTTGTTTTGTGCCCAAGCCATTGTTGCTTCTTTACCTATCTTACCTTGGTAAGGGCAAGGAGTACCAGCCATTTCCATAGCCTTAAATACTCTTGGGTCTTGACAAAGTATAGATACTGAAGCCACTTTCATACCGGTATCATACAGATACTTGGAAAGTTTTAAGCGTTCACAGTTCTCGTCAGTCACAGTAGCTCCTGTAGAGAACCCAAATACTTGCCCTTGAAAGGCACCAGAACGACCTACAGTACAGAGGTCTTGAGAGTAAGACATAATACTAGGTGCTATAGCAGAAGCAGGAGGTGCTTTGCTTTTTACATTCTGATTAATTGTTTGGGTAGAGTTAGACTCATTAATATTTCTGTTAGTATTATCAGATGTAGTGTTATTATTATTGTTGTTAGTATTTTCAGTAGTAACATTTGAATCTGAAGTTGATTGATTAATGTTAGTATTAGTGTTTGTATTAGTATTATTACTTGTAGAAGTACTGTTATTGTTTACGTTTTGATTGACTGTAGAGTTTACAGTAGAGTTAGATGTAGACGTAGATGTGTTGACGTTATTATTATTGTTAGTATTTGTTGAAGTGTTATTTGATGTTGAGGTGTTTACGTTAGTATTATTTGAAGTATTGACATTAGTATTATTGTTAGTATTACTGTTTACATTGGTATTGTTATTAGTATTAGTGTTTGTATTAGTATTACTATTGGTATTATTGTTTGTGTTGGTATTAGTAGTCACCGTAGTATTGATAGTAGTCAACCCATTGTTTTCACAATACTGTGTACCTGCATCACAGTCTCCTGTTTGGTCAGCACTTACAGCAAACGACAATGTAATTAAACCTAATATAAATAATGGTCCAAAAAATCCTCTATTTAAATCACCTCTTGACACTTTATCTCCTATTTAGTTTTTGATGTTGATGTGTATAATCCAAACCATGCAGCACCAGCTCCAACTACTACTGATATAAACCCTGATTGTTCCATTGTTGGGTCACTAATTTCCATAAACCAAAACGTGGTATAGTATAATAAGAACATATACACACTTAGAAAAGCTCTAGGTATTATTCTCCAACTATCCACAGCTTGTGCTACAAATATTAATTTTTGATAAGGGTTATCGTTCTTGATATCCTCTAACTCTCTTATCCTATCTTTAAGTGCTGACTTTTCTTGCAGCAACTCCATAAACTTATTAAGGTCTATCTCGACCTCATTCCTATCCATGTCGCCACTAAAGCCACCCATATTATTCTGTTGCATAATGTCCTCTTATTTTTTAACTAGGCTGCCACCAAAGTACATACCTATGATTGCTGATACAAGGTTTGTATCTAATTGTGTTATTACCAAGCCTTGAAAAGTTATCCATTCAAATACTTCTCTGCCATCTGAAAAGAATAAAAAGCCTGGTTGAAATAGTGTGTATCCTACTGTTACATCTACATCCGGATAGTATACTGCTACTAGTTTAGGTAGTATAACGATTGCAAATATAGATGATAATGCAATGATACGTCTTGTCCATTGAAAACCTTTATCTTGTACGTTACGTGCAGACTCTACAGCTTTAAGCTGAAACTCTCCTCGTGTAATAAGCATTTTCTGCTCATCTTGTTTAGCCTTCATACGTTGAGACCATAGACTTAATACACTACTAAGAAGTGTAGAGCCAAGCATTGTTATAATTTCAAATGGGAACATATTATTTATCTATTGTTAAAGTTGATTCAAGTAAATCGTTGACTGAGTCTAATAAATATTCAGGAACATCATCTCCCAATATATTATCTTTGTTATGTGCAACCATAAAAGATTCTATTAAGTCTTCGTACAAAGGCCGGAAGTCTTCACGTTTTAACCAAGGTTCTTTACATCTTGTACGGGCTTTACAGTCTATACGATATGCTGTGTCTAGTTGTTTCTCTGTGTATAGAAGCATTATTCTGTAAACATCTCTTGTAAAGATTTATTAAGCTTACTAGCTCTATATCTTCTTTGTCTAATCTCTTCTTTTCTTTCGTCTTTTGTACCTTTAATTATTTTTTCAGGTCTTTCCCACTTAATTGCAAAAGCTTCTGCTATTTCTTCAGGAGTTCCTGTTTTAAATATTGCCCTTAAATCTCGTGCATTTCCAAAACCATTAGATTTCAATGCAGGACTTTTTGTATCATATATAGATTCTAGAGCATAATCTAATTGTGCTTCAGTAGAGTCTGTTCTGTTATTTCTTTCAAGAAAGGAATTATATTGTTTTACATGGTCTCCTGTAGGGTCTAACATAAACAATCCTTGTCCTGGACCATTTATTTGTTGTTGACTATAATCAAAAGAACCTTCCCATCCTAACTCTTCTAGTCCTGTTTCAGCATCTATATTAGCCATTAATCCTATGATAGCATTTTTAGGTATGCCTTTATCTCTTAAATGATTTAATACTTTGTTCTTGTTTAAGTTAGCATCTGTTTTTTTATATTCAAGTTCTTGTTGAGCTATTTCTTCAGGAGTAAAAACATTCCCAGCTTCTTCTGTAACTTCTTCAACAATATTTCCTCGGTTAAATCTTCGTCTTGTCAAAGCATCTTGTAAAGTTTCTATTTGATAAGGCTCGTTGTTAAGATACTTGCTTTTTCTTTGTTCGGGTTTTGGTGTAGCAGAATCAACATCAACTATACCACCACCAAATTTTTTATCTCTTGCTCGTTGTCTGTCTCTCGCTTCTCTTAGTTTTCGTTCATAAACCTGATACTCTGCAATAACTTTAAGTCTTGATAGTTCCATCTCTTTAATTTTTTCGTCATACTCTTCTAAGTCTATTTTTTCATTTCTATAATTTCTTTCGACTTGTTTAATTGCTTTGTCTATTTCTTCAACTTTTTTTTGATGTTCTAACTTTTTAACTTTTTCATTAATATTAATATCTTGAGGTCTCAGTTTTATACCTAATCCATAAACAATAGCTTCAAAAGGACTGTACTGTGCAGCATAACCAGAACCTCTAGCTCTTAACTCTCCGTCAAACCCTCTTTTTTCAGCTCTTTTTGCTTGTTTATATTTTTCATTAGAATAAGAACCAGGAACAAAAGGCATGTTAGGTGCTTGTTTACTTATATAATGACCTATAAGTTTTTTAGTTGTTTCTACTTGACCATCGTCTGGTAATAAACCTGGAATGTCATTACCTGTAAAGGGGTCTGTACTAGTTACTAAAGTATATATAGAGTCATACCATAAACCACCTGGTTGAAAGGGTGCTGGAACTAAAGGCACAGCAGTAGATGTATCTTTTTGTTCAAAAATATCTCCACCCGGAATCCAACGACTTACATCTATAAACATAGGTTTATCGTCTGCTGAGTTCCAAGGCATTCTAAGTGTTGTAGAAGGCATAAAAGGAACTCCAAACATTTTTTTAGATGCATTATCTCGCATAGTTAAACGAGTAACTTCATCATCATCATTCATAATTCCTTGACCTACTTCATTAGTAACGTGAGCAATTGCTGCCCATTTAGCAAACTTATGAGGTCTCATAGCTGCTGCTTCAGCCAACAAAGGAATAACTCTGTAAGTATAACTAACAAAAGGAAGAGCAGTTTTCTTTAAAATTTGAATAACAGGAGCATTAATATCATAATCAATAAACCAACGTCTTGCTTCTAAAGCAGCATCTTCGGGACTAAAACCTTTGTCAAGCCTATCCATGTAAACTGCTAATCTAAATACTGAATCTTCTAATTGATAAGCTTTTTCAGCAGCATCAAGCGTATATTTTTTTGCCCATTTTAATTTATCTTGTGCAAATCCTAAAAAACCTGAAGGAGAATAATTCTTTTGAAGTTTTACCATTGCTTCTTGCATTGCTGTACCAGACTGAGCTAACTCATTAACATACATGTTAGCATCATAAATACCAGCTATTTTTCCTTCTTTATGAAATTTAGACTTATCTCCTTTCATCATTTCTTTCATAGCTTTTCCAAGATATTTTAGTTCTGTGTCTGCAAAGTCTAAAAGCATAATATTAGAATTACTATTAGCAACGTGAGTTCCTAAATTCCAAGCTGTTTTTGTTTTTTTCCACAAGACTTGTAAAGAATTAGCCACTCTTTTTCCCTTTTCAAATCCATTATCTGCGGAGTCAACCATATTAAAAATAGATTTAATATCTCTAGCTACATTACGTTCTACGTATTGACCATTAATTTTTCCATATTTATTTTGAGTAGTTCCTTGTATTTGAACATCAGGCATTTTAATAAAGTTTCCTTTTTGTTCATCTGGTAGTGCTTTATAACCAGCATCATCTAATACAAATCTAGAATCATCAGCTAAGTCATCAAAAAATCTTACCGCAGCAACATCATTAGAAAATAACCTACCTGTTTCAGCGATAGCATAAGCAGCATCTTCTATTTCTTCCATTTCCACACGTTCTTCTTTAGTATAGTCTCGTCTAACTTTTACTTTACCTTTTGGAACTGTAGCATCTTCAATAATTTCCCAGCCTTCTTTTTTCCATTTTGAGTCTGCTTTATTAAAAGACTTTAGAGTAGTAGTTTCTACTAAACCTCTTGGTCTTAACTCATCTCCAAGAATCCTAATTGCTTGTTGTTGACTACCAGACAAGCCTTTATTATTTTTTGCATTTTTTAAATAACTTCTTTTTAAATAAGTAGCTTTATTTTTTTCAAAAGTTTTCTTACTTATTAATCCTGCATCCATTAATTCTTGAGCATATTTTGTAATTAAAGTACGTGCTTCATCATTTAAGTTTAATAATTTTGGGTCGATAGAATCAAAAAGTTTTACTTCTCCAGACATCATAGCCCATAAAAGTTTGTTCTGTTCTTGGCTAAGTTCTGTTCCTACTTTCTTTTGGATATCATAAAACTCTGCAGCTATTCTATTTTTGTTTAATCTAAAGTTTGTTCTTATTGTTAGATACTCTGGAATTAAACCATAGTCTGCAATTACTCCTCTAGAAACCATCTCAGTTAAAGCACTGTTATTAAATTTTCCATCTATGTACTTACCACTTTTAACAACACCAGCTCCCATTAAAGAGTACAATAACCCTTTACCTAACTTTTGCATCATAGTAGCTTCGGGGTCTTCTTCAGAAGTATAACCATAAATACCTCCGGCTAATCCTCCAAAAGATTCTCCAATATTATTAAACATTGCATTTGTTACGGGTCTACCAACTCTATCTTGATAAAATTGTAAAATAGAATTTTTTAATTTAGGTGTATTGTTTGGATTTGCTACCTCATCGTCTATATCATCAGAGATGTTTTTTATTGGGTCTGTGGTATCGTTGTCTACATCTTTAATTACATTAGGCTTTCTTCTTTTAATTTGGCTTTTAACAAATTCTTTTGAGTCTTTTAATGTTTTAAAAGTTCCAATGTCTTTAATAGAAAGAGCAGGTGGCATGGGCATTTCCCCACTTGGGTCACTCATAGGGTTTTTATAAGTTGTTTCTCGTGTAACGTTCCAAGTATTAGGCTTGTCTCCTTTTACAATTCTATATGTAGAATTTCTCCAACCTGTAATGTATGAAGGTTTTTTAGGGTCAGTTTCCCTATCAATAATAAACTTTGTTTCATTATCTCTTTTTACTTCTTCATCAACTTTTGGTTTGGTTTTTGCACTAGCTCCGTTTTTATTTAAACGTAAGTCGTCAACAATAAATCTTTTACTTGCAACCTTACCAGTTTTTTTATTTACAAATTGTACAATTGCAATACCTTTATCATCTATATGTAAAACTTGACCTAAATTTTTTCTGTCGGGTGCTTGAACTACTGAATTAACTTTAATTTTATCGGCTTCAGGCTCAATGTTTTTAGCGTTTGCATCAACAAGTTCATCTCCGTCTATCTCATCTAGGTTTTTAAATATACTTCCTTTACCCCTAGCAATTTGAACTTTGTCAATTATTTTTGCACCAGCACCAGTTAAAGCACCACCAGCAGCAACACCTAGTCCTACATTTTCTAAACGTTTTGTTAGTTGAGAAGCATCAGCATCAACAAATAAACCTGGTAAATCTTCTGGAACATAACTTGCTCCACTAACTATACCAGCACTCATTGCTCCATACTTAGTAACATCCCATAAGTTCTTTGCTTTTTTTCCTTTACTAACCCACCCAAGAATAGGCACATAACTAACAGGGTCTGCTACAACAGCAGTTCCTAAAAAGTTTACCATAGCTTCTTGACCATATTCTTCGTTTTCAAAGATAGCCCTTAGAGTATCGTCTTTTGATTTTAACCAATCAGAAGCTTCGTCCCAACCAACAGCACTAGAAAAAGCTTGACCAATACCCCGAGCTGTATCACTCATACCCATCTTAGCAGCATATTCCATTGCTTCTTTTTTATCCATGTTATATAATGGATTTAAAGTAGAACGAATATAATCGGTTTTTTCTTTTTCTTCTTTGTCTTTTTTTCTTTCAGCATCAAGTTTTTTTCCAGCATCCGTACCAAAACGAATTGCCATGTTTTCCATGCTTCTTATTTCTGCTTGTCGATATGCCAAGATTAACTCCTAGTTAGCTTTAATATAAATTTTCTTGTCTTTGTTATCTCTATAAATAGAGTATGTGCCAGTTAAATTTAATTGAGGGTATATTAGTTCCATATTAAAATTAGCACTTAATAAACTTAGTCTTAAGTCATTATTTTTTTCATAATCAGCATCAGCTTTATCTATTTGTTTTTGAAATACATCATACCAACCATCGTTTTGAATATCATTCCAAGTCTGTAATTGTGCTTTATCCATTCCTTTTGAGATTAATTCATAACCATCATTTAGTATTGTGTCCATTGTAATTGCATCATCAGAATTATCGTAACTTGAATTAGCTAAACCAATATTAGTACCATACTGTTGATATTGTTCAAAAGCTGTTTTTTCATCTAGTCCTAGTTCTTTAGCTTTGTCTGAATATCTTGGGTCAATTTCATATACCCCTTTAGTGTCTGTTTCTCTTGAAATACTTATATTAACAACGTTTCCTCTACCATCGTCTTTAGCATAAGTTGCATATTTAATTTGATTGCTATACCATTTAGGAAAAGAGTCAACAATATTTTTTTCATCGCCCCAATCAACAGATAACATTACAGGATTTTTATTAATAAACTGTAGTGCTGCATCTGCATTTTCAATATAAGGTTGTCCGTTTGCATAAATTATTTTAGAAACTTCATCTCTATGTTCTGGCCTAACCATATCTGTAATTTTAGTTACATCATCAGGTTTTAAATAGCCATCAGCAGTTCTAGAAACTGATTTATCTAAGGTAATGTTTGTACTTTCATTAGCTTCAATATTTCCGTTTTTTGGATTAACTCTAGGAATAACTAAAATATTTTCTACTGTTGTTGTTCCTCTACTTGTAGTTGTTTGAGGTGCAATTTTTACTCCTTTTTCAAATATTTTTCCTTTTATTAAATTATCTTTTTCAGCTTGTTCAAGTACTTTACTAATATCTATTGGAGAACTAGTGACAGCATCATAAGCTTTAAAAGAACTTTCAAGATTTGTAAACTTATCGAATAGTTTTGTACCATATAAAGCATCTTTTTCTTTTTCTGCTTTATATTTTATACTTTCTTCAGTTTCACCTCGAACTATATTTTTAACTCCGCTTGTCATCCAACCAAAAATAGAACGTGGAATTCCACTAGACTTAGCATAATCTTTTTCAAAGTCTTCATAAGTTCCAAAGTTATTTGCAGTGTTCATCATTTCTTCATACTCTGGTAATCTTTGTTTAGCAAGTGTTCTAGCTTCTGCTCGAAAAGCTTTCATAACTAAACCAAGGTCTGCTAAAGGATAATCTGCTTTTGCTTGTTCTACCATTTTAGTATAAATATTATTAGTTAAATAATCTAATCTAGATACTCCAGATTCTAATCTAGCAGCATCTTGTGTTCTTAAAGTTTCTGCACGTTTCATCATAGTTTCATATGAAGCTTTTTTAAAGGATTGATTCTGTTCAGCTTTATCTGCTGCTGCATTAACTAAATAATTAAGACCTTTAACAGCACCATCAAAAACTGTTAGTTTTTTTGCAAACTTTTCTTGTTTTTTAGCTTGTTGAATCTTAAAAGCTTTTGCTTCATCCATTCGTTCTTGAGCAAATTGTACTCCTCCGTCATCATATAATGCCATGTGTTACTCCTGTGGTCCTAATAAACTTTGTTGGGGCTGTGGTGTAGCAGCCATTTGTTCTTGTGGTTTTTCTAGTAAGCTTGGAGAAATGTTTACACTTTGTATATCTTCAACAATATCTTTAGGTAAAGCACCTGTTGGAACTTTACTAATGTTTCCTACTTTAGCCCTTGCAGCTTCTGCTAAGTTCTTTTGTCTATAGTTCTGTATTTCTTCTCGGTCTTCATCTGTATCATCTTGGTCTTCGTCACCATACAATTTAAAATCAACACCGGCCTTTTCACATAAAGCCATAAGAACATACATAACAGGCTCTACTAACATCATTAATAAATCGGGATTCCACTTACCCTCTCTAAAACCTACATATAACATTTGTGTTGCAACATCTGAAATTGGTACGTCTTGTCCAATACCAGAAATAATTGGTATCATTACTTCTTCTTGTAAAAGTTCCGTAACAATATAATCTAAAGCTTCTTTAAAGTTTGTAAACTCAGGAGGAGTTTCAAACGGTCTAGGCTCATCTGGATTATTTGTTAAAGATTGTCCAGGAATTGGACGACCTGTATTGTTAGCTAAAGCTTCTATTCCTTTAGGGTCATATTGTTGCATTTCCATATCTTATCCTGTAGGTTGCATTACTTGTTGTGTGAATTGATTCATATACGCAGTATAAGCATCTGTTTTTGGTGACAGAAGATTATTAATAAAAGGTTGATTTGCTAGGGATGTTCCATAGTATGAGTTACCTTTACTGTGTGCTAAGAAATCTACAGTATCAAACACTGCGGGGTTTGCTCTTGTAATATCCATTAATGATGGAATATCTATAGAGTAATAATCAGCCCCTTCGGGTTGTTCATACCCAAAAGCTTCTGCTGTTTTTTGAGCAAGAGCTTGTTTAGCTCCTCCTACTAATCCAGACTCTACACTTCCTTTAGCTAACTGTTTAGTATAATCATAAGCATCAAAGTCTTTGATATCTGCTTTAATTCTATCAACAGTCCTACCAAGTAATCCTTTTTTAGCTTCATCTTTAGCAACCTCAGTTCCTGTTTGTTTAGCAAGTTGCTCAGTTAAAGTATCTTTACCACTTGCAATAGATGCAATAGTATCTTTACTTAATGGAGCAGTTGTAGTTGCATCTAAGCCTAGTGCTTTTCCAGTGTCTAATGCAACTCCAGTTCCTTTATCTACTGCTATAGCTGAAGGGTCTTTAGGAATAATACTTGAAGGGTCTATAACAGTTGTAGGGTCAGTTGCTACAAAACCTCTACCTTTTAAAAAGTTTCCTGTTTTATCAAAAGCTGAACTAATAGTTCCAGTAACACTTTTATAAACATTACCTGCCATTGTTCCTGCTGTATTTACAAGATTAAGTGTATGTCCTAGTGCTTTTGAAGCTATGTTAGAATGCGATAATAACGTTTGACTCCACCCAGACAACGTTCCTGTAGCACCAAACATACCTCCAAGTGCTCCCATAGCATAAGGCATTAAAAACATCATACCTATCTGTCCAACTATTCCTAGTTTTCCAATAGCTTTACCTACTTTTTTTACAACCTTTTTAATACCACGTGCTATTTTTTTAACACCCTTTTTTAATCCTTTCCAAACTTTTGAAAAAAATCCCATCTTATCCTCCTCCGAATATTCTATCAACTGTGCTTGATATATTATTAAAATTGGTAGTCCAATTAGTTGCTACATCTCCTTCAGCACTAGCAGAAGCTATCATAGCTTGTACTTTTCTGTTTGCTGAACTATCAGCCCATCTAAAATCATAATCAGCTTGGTCTCTTAACTCTTGCCATAAAAATGATTGAGCTGTTGAAGATAAATTAAATGCATTTTGTGCATTCAATCTATTAGCTTCGTTTTGAGCTGCAGTATCTGCTAAGTTTGCATTTCTTCTCCACGTAATATTTGACTGCTCAATAGCTTGTGCATTTTGAGCATTAAAAGATTCACGTCTAAAGTCTACATCTTCATTAAACTGTCTAGTTTGATTAACGATAGCAGCATTGGCTTTGTTTATTTCAACCTGGTTTTGTATTCTTCTACCTTCAGCAGCATTTTGTTGTTGAATATTAAACTGACTTGCTGCGTTTAGTTGTTGAGCATTAAACTGTTCTACTTGAGTATTTAAGTTTGCCATGAACTGTTGTGTTTGATTTTCACTAGCAGCATTAAATTGTCTTGCTGCATTAGTTGCAGCTTGATTACTAAGAAGTCTTTGTTGGTCTTGTTGAGCTCTTAAAACTACTGCTTGTTGTTCATTACTAAGGTTTGTTAAATCTGTTTGTAAAAATGCTTGAGCATTATTTATCTGAGCTTTTTGATAAAAGTCTGCATCAGCTAAGTTAGCTTGAGACATAAGAACAGCATTTTGAATTGTAGCTTGTTGTTGTAAGTTAGCTTGTGTAATACCTACAGTTTGTAAAAACTTACTGTTAGATAGTGCTATTTGTTGGTCAGAACTAAACTGAGCCATATCCATTTGAAAAACAGTTTGAGCATTTGTTATTGCTGTCTGTTGTCCTCGAGCAGCATTAGCTTCAGACTCTTGAGCTTCAATAGTTTTTTGTTGACTAACACTAGCTTGAATAGCTTGTGCATTAGACTGTGCAATCGGTAATGCTGATTGAATAATAGCATTTAATAAAGCATCTCTTCCAACAGTCGAAGCTTCCATGCCACGTTTAGCTAACATAGCTTCTACATTAGCAACAGCAGGAGCAGCCCATGTTGGAATTTCACCGTCTTCAATTCCATTTAATAAAGTATCTATTTGATTAGATACTAAAGCTTCTTCTGGAAGACCTTCAATAATACCACGTTCACTTTCACTAAAGTCTGCAACTCTTGCTTCTAAAGCTTCTGGGTCATTACCAAGCTCTGTTATATCTGCATCACTTAATCCGGCTTTTGCTAATTGTTTTTTAGCCCTTGTAACTCTTGCTAATGAACTTCCAGTATTTCTAACTGCAACAGATTTTGCATCTTCACTTAAAGTACCTATAACTCTTTCTGTTAAAGCACCTGAAATAATTTCTACTTGAGCTCCTACAATAGGTTCAACTCTATCAACATTAGCAGCTTTAGCTAGTGCTTCTTCTTGAATTTCAGTTTGTGCTGCAGTAAAAGAAGGAGCATCTTCTTTAGCTACTTGCTCTGCTGCAAATGTAGAAGCTTCTAATGTTGTAGGTGCTGATACTGTAGACACATCTTCCATGAGTCTTACATTTTCTAAGCCTACTTCTTGAACATATTCGGGAGTTACTCCTTTTCTTTTTGCTAATTGTATTGCTTCTGATTCTAGTTCTGGCCCTGTTGGAACAGATATTACATCAGCTTTTGGTAAAGAACTTTCAGGTATATTTCCTGCTGCCATTTCTTGAGCAGACAAACCTGTTTCAATTAGTCTTGCTCGTCTTTCTGCTTCAAACTCTGCTTTTTTTTCATCATCTTTTAAAGCTCTAATTCTAGCAGCTTCTTCTATTTTTTCTCTTTCTAACCTTGCGTTTCTTTCCTCTTCTGTTTCATTTATAGGAGCTGGTGTCGGGGCAGGAGTAGGAGCTGGGGTCGGAGCTGGTGTTGGAGCTGGAGTACGACCCGGAGGTCCATAACCACCTCTATCTAAATTTCTATTAGCAGCTTCTCGTCCAATTCTTTCAAGTGTATCGCTATCAGGCATAACAAAATCTTCTGCAATCATATCTGGCTGTGGAGCAGGTGTAGGGGCAGGAACAATTGTTACACTGCCATCAGAATTTGTTATTTTTTTTGAACCATCCCGCATTGTTTCAGTTGTTGTTCTAACATCACCTTTCCCTTCGATTGTTTTACTTCTAACAAGCTCCGAATCAGGCTTTGGGTCATAAGAAAAAACTCCGGGAGCTGATTCAGTAAAAAGATTATCAAGGGGAGCTGGTGTTGGTGCAGGTGTTGGAACACGAGACGGAGTACCCACTTGTTGATTTCTTACTATAGGCTTACCAGTTTTAGGGTCTACAATAATTTCATCACCCTCACGATACCCAACTCTACCGCCTTGAGTATAGTCTTGTCTAGTACCTTTGTTATATCTTTTTCTGTTCTTTCTTTTATTTGCCATTGTTAAATCCTATATACCCTATTTTACTTTACCTCAAAAAGCTTATCAACCTTTTCATGTAACTTTTCCATTCTTTCCATTAAGAGATTAAAATCATCTTTTAGTTCTAGTTTTGTGACATACTCTTTCGCAATCTCTTCACGTGTTTTATTAATGAGTATGTCTTGTCTTTTTAACTCTGCTGCGTTTTGTCTAATCTGAAACCAAATTGGAGCTAACACTAAAGTTATTAAAACATTCCAAACAATGTAAGGTGATACCATTTCCATTTTAAAGTCCTTTAAAGTATGCTGGTAATCCTATCATGGGTCTACCGTCAAATTTATTTTGTTTAGCATCTTTACCACTTGCATCGTTGTAGTGTAAAAATACCTGTCCACAATCTTCACCTTCAAAAGGTGTTCTCCAATGTTCTAAATCACAACCACGATACATTAACATATCACCGGCTTCAAGTTTAACCTCTATTCCGTCTTTACCTTTTTCACCTGATGGTTCTAAAAAGATTGACCAATCATCACCACCTAAATTTAATGTGGTAGATATTTCACAAGAGTATCTATCTTTGTGTCTTTTTAACTCATCACCCTTTTTATAAATTCTAGCGTATGAATATGTTTCAGTTAGTTTAACTTCTGACTGTTCTTCCATTACAGGTTTTACTTTTTGTAATAAAGTTTCCATAACTATATCTGAGTAATGTGAATAAGTTTCAGGTATCTGATTGTCATTCCAAACTCCAAAGTATTCAGTAAACCCTGAAATATATTTTTCATCAAATAAGTGTCTTGCTACTGCTCGTTTGTTTAAAAAGTATTGATAACAAAAATCTGCTAGTTCTTTTGATATAGCACCTTTAATTACTTGGTATTTATTTTTCTTAAAACTCATCTAAATGGATATCCTAAATTCCAACATACTAAAGAGTGTCGTATTCCTTTGGTTACTGGTTTGACTCTATGCCAAACAAAAGAAGGAAAAACTATAACACTACCTTTCTTTCTAATTTCTTCACATACTCTTGGTTGTGATGCTTCATCTTCGTTTCTAAAATCAAACTCTAAATCACCACCCTCATATTCTTCAGGGTCAGTAAGTGATATAGTCATACTAAGTTTTCTTATCTTACCATGTGTGTTTGCATTTTCAGGATTGTTATAAGGTTCTTCATATGAGTCGCAATGCCAGTCATAAAACTGACCTTTTTTGTATTCAGTAAATTGACAAGACTCTGACCAATCCCATTCAAAATTCCATTCAGCATTTGCATTAGCTTGATGTATGTAAGGTTGTATTTCTTTGTATATCCATGTGTCGTTCATCCATACCACATCAGACTTTCTTTTCTTTTGAATATTTTTAAGGTCTGAATTGGTTAAATTATCTTTATTAGCTTTACCTGTAAGAGCCATTTCTTTGTCTTGCTCTTTACCATAACGAACCATATCGTCACATATTCTTTCAGGTATAGCTGACTGGAAATACCAGTAATAATATTTAAGGTTCATAAATTAAAAATATATTTTAATTATATCCACTCGTCAGCTTTAATTTGTCTATATACAGTTCTTAAATCCCACATAGTTGATGCTGATGTAAAAGAAACTGCAACTTCTTTGGTTACAACTATACCTGAACCACCTGCTGCTCCTGCAGGATTACCATCATTAGCACCACCGCCACCACCGCCACCTTTGTTGACTGTTCCTGCTACTGCTGCTGTTCCATATCCTGCTCCATTTCCACCGCCACCTGAACCTCCTGAAGCTACAGTAGGACTTGGAGATGAGCCACCCCCACCGCCACCTGCATAAGTAACTGATGAACCTGTAATGCTTGATGCAACTCCATTCCCGCCTGCACCACCATATCCTACATTAGAAGGTGAAGGTGTTGCTGTGCTTGAACCTGCAGCTCCTGCACCACCACCACCGGGTGCTGCATTAGTACCAACAAGTTTTGCTCCACCACCATAGCCTTGTCCTGATGTTCCATCAGTACCTTCAGGTACTACTGGGTCATTGCTTCCATGTCCACCACCGCAACCACCGGGCTGACCAAGTGGGTCTCCACCAACAACATAAGAAAAACGATGTCCACCACCTCCACCACCATTAGATGTAATAGGGCTTGGTGTACCTAAAACTGAATTACTACCTGTTCCGTATGTTCCTCTGTTTACCTCTGCTGAACCTGCTCCTACTGTAACTGGATAAGGTGCACCACCTGAAACTGGTGTTGTTGATTCTGCTGATGCTCCACCACCTGATGTAGCACCCGGAACGGAAGTTCTAAAACCTCCTGCTCCTCCACCACCACCAGTGTCTCCACCTGCTCCGCCACCTGCAACTACTAAATATTGAAGTGATGTTGTTCTTGGTTGGGTAGTAAGAGTTCCACTAGAAGTAAAAGTTGTAATTTGTTCTGCTTGAGTGTCAGTGGTTACTGCTTGTGCTGCTCCTATTAATCTTGGCATATTACACCCATGTTCCTGCTTTTACATTTTCATAAACTGCATCCATGCTCCACATACCTGATGCAGTAGTTACTGCATTTTCTCTTACAATTACAACACCTGAACCGCCATCGCCACCATACTTTTCAGGAAAATTATAACTTGCTCCGCCACCACCTCCGCCTGTGTTAGCTGTTCCTGCTACACCAGTTCCAGTAGGACCAGCACCACCTGCTCCACCGCCACCAGCACCGCCTGATGATTGTGTTAGAGGAGCAAATCCTCCACCACCACCGCCACCACCTCTTGTGACATCTGAGCCTGAAATTGTTGAAGGTGAACCCGCTCCGCCATTACCACCACCACCAGCAGAACCATCTGCTCCAGCAGCACTAGCACCACCGCCACCGCCTGAATCTTCTTCGCCGGGTACACCTGCAGCAGTAGCACCTGCTCCACCAGCATTACCCTGTGGAGGACTTGTGGGAGGAGTATTACCTGCACCACCTCCAGCATTAAAATATCCACCACCACCTGAACCACCTGACCTACCTGATTTTGATGTTCCTGCGGGGTCAGGGTTATTTGCCCTACCTCCACCGCCACCTGCTGTAGATGTTAGTGGTGAACTTGCACCAAAAACTGTGTTATTACCATCTGCTCCTCTTGTACCTGATGTTGCTCCTGTGCCACCTGCTCCTATAGTTACAGGCACACCACTTGCTGGTATTGGATGGTCTGATATTTCTCTATAACCACCTGCTCCACCTCCACCGCCAAGCGTACCTCCCCCACCACCACCGCCAGCAATGATAAGAATATCTGCTTTGGTAGATGCTGCTTGTGCTGTAAAAGTACCGCTTGAATTAAATGTAGAAGTTCTAGCTGCTTGAGTTGCAGTTGGGTTATCTACGCCTATAATTCCACCATTAAGGTCAGCCACGATTAAACCTCATTCCATTGAGTATTAGTAGCATCCCATTGATAATTGGTTATAGTTTCTCTATCATCACCTGTATAGGTTTTACCTAACCATTTTTGATTGTCTTCATCCCAAGATATTAAAACAGTATTAGAGCTTATTTCTGTAACACTTGGATAAGTGACTGGTGCTTGCCAATCATCATTGCTATCTAAAGACCAAGATGCAAAAGGTTTTGGTGATATAAATTTATCTTTACTTGCATCATAAGTAGCACCTATACCTGCATATTGTTTTCTAAAATTATTATTATATGAAGTTTGTTTCCAAGCAACTCCACCCGTTGAATGTGGGACAATTGTTTTTACAAAAGCTTCTGCATCTGCGTGTAAATCACCACCATTGGCATCTACATCATCATTTGATACTACGATTACTTGTAATACTTCATTACTTGAGTTAAGTTCTGCAAAATGAGCCATTGTTAAATACCTCCTTTAATTAAGCGTCATCTAGTTCTTCATAGCTAATAGTGTAAGTCAAGTCTGAGTTTGCACTTGCACCACCTTCTAAGATGTCTCCTTCTTCTAAATAAAAACTTGAATTTTTATCTATTAAAACAAGAGTAGCATCTGCTGGAACAGCAATTGTTGATGCAAACAAAACTACTGAGCCACCACTTTTAATGATGCCCATTGTTACAGTAGCAGAGTTTGTACCATCAATATTAGCTATAATAATGCTGTTTACTTTAATTAACTTATTACTTGCACAAGTTAATAAATCAGTTGTTGTAGTAGTAGTTAAAGCTCCGTTTATACTATTCCCGTATATGGAAGTTACTGCTACTAAGTTAGGGTTTGCCATTTTCTTCTCCTATATTATCCAAAGACTAAAGCCATAGCAATAGCTTTACCTGTTGTAGCTTTTGTATCAAGCTGGGTTTGTATGTTGGAAGTTACTCCATCACTAAAGTTTAATTCTGCTGCTGTCGATGTTACATTTGTACCACCTATATCAAGTGTAGTCATTGAGACTTCACCTGCTACTGTTAATACCCCATCAGCAAGAGTCATTAAATCTGTATCGTCTGTATGACCTATTGTTGTACCATTAACTATTACATTATCAACTGTAAG
>Ga0222718_10002263_pt1 | contig 17474 bp, 18 predicted proteins | sample C33_27DmetaG_FD_165045 | JGI IMG/M metagenome (GOLD analysis project Ga0222718, IMG submission 165045) | Estuarine water microbial communities from San Francisco Bay, California, United States - C33_27D | ecosystem: Environmental > Aquatic > Marine > Unclassified | place: USA: California... | reverse complement strand
AAACACTGTTTCAAAGAAAAAATCTGAAGACGGCAAACCTAGTATTCATCTAGCGTACAGCCGAAAGTCCAAAGCTGACTGTTAATCATTGGGTCGCTGGTTCGAGTCCAGCTTGGGGAGCCACCTCCAGCCGATTTGTGAAACTTCCGGTAAGTGGCGGTTTTGCCTATCCGCCAGTGATTGCCTCTTTCAGCTTCTTTGCCTTCCTGACTTTTCGATAAACGCCCACACCAGCCGCTGCCATCGGCAAACCTACTGCTGTCAGTATTAATTCAACGCCACCGGATTCTACAGCAGAATTGAAATATTCAAAAAAGATTTCCATTAGTAACTCCAGATCATCAAATCTTCTCTGTCATCTAAATGCAGGAAGCGATTGCTTCCGGTAAATGAGAATCCATAGCCACCAAATAAATTCATTTGAATGGCAATCTGAAGAAGTCGCGCACCATCTGCATTCCAGCAGGCAATATCCACTGCTCGGCCTAGAACGTGATAACCGCTTGGCTTTGAACCGTTTTTGTTTTTCGCTCTTTCAACCGGATGCTCCACAGACCGATAGGCTGAAGTTAGTCTGATGGGTTTGCCGTAGTGCTGGCGCAAGGTTTCGAGCTTCGTCAGAAACAAATCTGACATTTCACACTTACCTGTGAATTTACACTTCAGCTCGTCCCTCGAAAAATGCTCTGAGTGGTCAAGAAATTCCATCAAGTCTCCTTTTCTGGGTAATCAATACACTCTTGTGAATACATTTCGCCAAATGCTTCTCGTTGAGGTAACGGCATAAGTTGCAAATCTACATAGCGGTGATTTTCGCGATAATGGTCAATCACACAACTGCAAAGCTGAATGGCGGATTGCATCGCTAGATTTGAAGCCATGCCTTGCATTTGATAGGTGGGAGCCAAACGAAGTGAACATTGGTAAGCCCAACTGACTAAGTGAAGCGTTTTATACTCGACAGGCAAAGCCAAAGCTGATGTTGCGAGCAGCAAAGCCAAGCCTAAGAGAGTCGGTTTCATTTTTTTAGATTATCCATTTTTTGACTTAGCTCACTTATCGCAACGGTCATGTTGGTGAGCGTTGTGTTGAGTTTTTCGTGAACTGCTAAAAGCTGTTGAGACTGCGCGGCCTGAAGGTTCGCCAGTTTTTCTGTGGTGGCCTGTTGAAGTTGTGAATTTTCTCGTAATAGTTCGCTGACGCGAATATCGCTTTCAGAGTCCTTAGTTAGCCAAATATTTCGCTCCTTTTCAAAACCTCTTAAAAGAAACACGATCAGCCACCCGCTGAAGGTGAGAGAAGCCATGCCAAAACCTAAATCTTGGACTAATTGAATCATTGTGTTGGGTTCTGCTGGCATTGCTCGGCCTTTTTAAACGGTTAAAGCTGACTCGACTTCAGTCTGGGTAAAACCTAAACGGAATAGTTTACAGTTTGGATCTTCTTGAAGTTCTTGCTGATATTTGATTGTTGCACCATCCAGATTTTTTTCGGTTCTGACTCGGTGCGTGGCATCTGTAATCCCTGCATCATCTGGGGATAAGTCTCCTGTTTTGAACCAGTTTAGCCTAGTGTCTAGGAGCGCTTGGTACTGAGTTTGCCAACCGGACAGGTTTTGATTTTTAATGTAATCGTAATCAAATTTGGTATTTAAATGCTTTGGAATCCCTCGCATACCGATAATCTCCTTTAGTTTAGTGATTTCTAGGGTTTGCAACAAATGATAAGTGTTTGCCCAACTTGCCCAACCTTCATACGATGCTAGTGTTGAACGAAATCGAATGCTACTACAAGCAGGCCAGTTCTTTTTGAGCTCACTGATCCTTTGAATCATTTGTTTTGCTGTTGATTTTCGTAACAGTTTCTTTGTAGGGAAATGGCGATAACCAACAAAATCAACGCCTGTCTCGACAGGCTTTAGCGACCACCTGCTAATTTCCAGTTTTAATGATCTTTTTAAAAAATCTACAATATTTACACGAACAAACTGCAACCATTCCTTGCTATCGCCAAATATTAAAAAATCATCAACGTAACGGCAATATCCTTTGATTCTATATTTGTGTTTTAAGTATTGGTCTAATTCATTTAAGTATAAATTACCAAACCATTGGCTTGTGTAATTCCCTATTGGGCAGCCTTCGGCACTACTGATGATTTCTTTAATTAGCATTAAAGTGCGTTTGCATTTTATCTTTTGCTGAACAACAGAAAATAAAATCTGATGGTCAACACTCGGATAAAACTTCCGAATATCCATTTGCAAACAGTATTTATATTTTTGCACACAGCTCTGAGCATAGTTGCTGGCTCGGTGAAGTCCTAATTGTTTACGACAAGCAAAACTTTGCGCTAATAAAACCCTGTCCCAGATTGGCTCAAGGATCTGGACAATAGCGTGTTGGACGATTCTGTCAGGAGCAAATGGAAGCACATAAATTATTCTGCGTTTTGGTTTTAGAATCTCTTTTATACGGTATTGGCTGGTCTGGTACTTACCATCTACTAATTGCTTGCGGATTTCCGCCAATCCTACTTCGCTACGATTGTCAAATTCTTGGACTACTCGCTGCCAAGACTTACCTTTTCTTGCGTTACGATAGGCAAGATTTAAATTGTCAGCAGACACAATCTGCTCAAAAAGATTTCCGTGACGTTTCATTTTTTTAGAGAGATGTCCTTCGCTCTCACTACCAAACACCTCTCCCACCGTTGTGTATTTTGGCAAAAGCCAAGGTGAGCCAGCCAGCCAGTGGTGTTGTGGCCCTCTCACTGTCTCTGCGTGACCCGATGTTGTCGTTGAGATTCAAAGGTGAATTATTCCAATTGACACTACGTGACCTGCATTTCGTGCCATTGTTCCAATTGCTGCCAAAGATCCCGTGCTGTAACAACGGTACTGCCTCACCCTCCCAGAGGGACTTTTAAAATTAGTACAGACTCCCACTAACTCCGCGCGACCCGATGTTGCCGTAGAGAGCCAAAGGCGAAGCAAACCAATCGACACCACGCGACCCGCAATACGCGCCATTGTTCCAACTGCCGCCAAAGAGCCCGCGATTTGGCACTGCGTATCCCTGACCCCGACCGACAGCATTAGCTCCATCGTATGTCGTTCCATCGCTGGCAGTGTCCTGAACTGCCCAACTAGCTGCTGCTCCGTCAGATCCTGTCTCATTCGCCCATTGCCACATTGCCCCTGCACAGTCTTCACACCCGACATTAGAGATCATTCTACGACTAGCTGTGTCACTATGACCCCCAGTCGTTCCAGGGTCTGCTGATCCGCTGATGTTGGTTTCTTCATTACTGCCAATCGCTAGAGCCATAAACTCGGCTTGTGTAGGAAGTCGTTTTTCAATTTCCGCAAATCTCTCTACAAAATTATACCAGTGATAATCTGGGTTGCTTGCCCCATCCACAATAGTGCCACCGTAACTGCTTTCCAGTGTTGTCGTATTACTGGCTAAGTAAATATCCGCCCAGAGTTTGTTCCCCACATACACCATTCCCTCTGGATTTGAGGTTGGACGATGTTGCGCTTGTGTCCAGACACTTCTAGGTAGAATATCTCCATCCAGATACCCTGTTAGGAAATGTCCACTGATGGTTCCAACATCAACACATAAACAATGGAAACCTCCAATTTTACGAGAATTTGTTGGACTGGCTGTGACACCTCCAACGGTTCCATCAGGATACGTTGAATTAGAACTTAAACAGAAATTTGGAGTTGTTCCAGAACTAGGCTCTACTGCATAAATATAAACATCCTCTCCATTACGATTTGCTGCTGTGGCCTTTGAGGTTTCATTACTTGCCCAAGAACCTGCTGTATCTGCATCCAGTGTGGTTGCCGTAGAAAGCGTGTAAACAGTGGCGTTGATTCGTAGTTGTGTCGCTGGAATATTGACTGTCCGCCTTTCAGCAGAATCTGTAGAACCAGCATAGAATCCAGCACTGACATCATTCCCACCAGTGATTTGCTGCTCTGCGAGATACCAGTTTGGAACGGGATTAAAATGAATCAAAACACTGCTGCCAATCGTCCCACCTGTGACACTGACATTACTAGAGTCTTGCGTAGCTATTGATCCAAGCCCAAGATTGCTTCGGGTTGTCGAATCGTCAGAGACATTGATGGAGCCGGTCACGCTGATATTTCCGCCAGTGTTTAATTGAGCAGAAGTGGAAACTGTGCTGGCGGTTAGCGTTAGTGAACTGCCGTTATAATTTTGGACCTCGTTGACTTTCAGAAGACTCATATCAATTCCACAAATTCAAAGTTGTAATCATATAACTGACTGCCAGGATAAGAATAAGCGATACTGGCTGGTTCAAAGAAACTTCCAAATACTGCCGTGTTGGTTTGGTAGCCCAAAATCTGAGCAGCCACTGGTTGCATTCGTAAGCCTGTAAAAACTTTGGTTGCGGTGTCTCTCTCACTTTCCAAAACTTGAACGCTTCCGCTGAATCTTCTGCGAATCTCACCTAGCCGATACACAAGCCCACTGTCTCGCTCTTGCCTGATTCCAAGGCTGTCACGGCTGATTGACATGCCTACGTTTGGATTGTAGGTTTGCAGCACTTTCCCGGCTCGTATCGTGTTGACGATCAGCGGCAACTTCATTGAAGAAACCGTAAAGTTCGCGCCACCATTTCCTGTCAGTTGTAAATCTTCACCTCCGGTCCCGTCACCAGTAATCCGGTTAACCTGCTCGGTAAACACCCCATCAGAAACAAAGGTTCCAAGCTTTATCTGTGGATAATCTTCTAAATAAATGTTTGAGCTGCTCGCTTGTAATCTGCCTAGATTCCCATTGCTTGCCGTAACCCAACCGTCCAAACTGCCTTTGACGTCTGTCGAGTTGGTTAAAGCAATCTCAACCGTGTTGGTGGTTGCTGGACAAGCCACAAAAACCGAATCATTCCAATGGGTTTTCTCGTTGAGTAGGTATTGCTCGCTGAGAATGTAGGTGTTCGAGTACGTTTCAGTTGATAAAGTGCTTGCGCCAGAATCTTTAAATGTTACCGTCACAGCTTCTGCCAGGTAACTAAAGAAAATGGCTTCTGCACCTGGGCAAGTCACAGTGATTGTTGCGGTTGCAGCGTCTGAAATGTAAGCCTGTTTTGGATAATTGTTTTCGACTTTGGCAATTGCATAATCACTGGCAAGCTGAGTCGCTGAACTCGTCACAGAAGTGATTAGGTTGGTGTAGATAATCTTCATTCTTTCCGTACAAAGTCGATTTCTGTTGGTCCGCTGATCGTGGTTTCCTCAGAATCAAAGCTATAAATAATGCTGGTAATGGTGATTGTGGCTTTGATTGATTGTTTTTCGTCAATGCAGATGATGCGATAACCTAAAAGGTAATTATCTTTAATGCCAAAAATTCGAGCCGTGCAGATTGGCGCGGATTCGCTTTGCAAAATGGCTCTTAAATATTCAATGACTTTCTCTTCAATTGTGCTGAGTGCGTCATAACCTTGTTCTTCCCCATAGCCTAGATTGGGGACTTCCACATATTTTGTTTCTTGCGCGAGCGTCACACTGTCTGGGTAAGGTGTGTTGAATTCATACTCTGAAAAAACCTTTTTGATTGGAAAGGCTGGCGCTAATTGCAACTGAAGCAGTTCTGGCGTTCTCACCGTTGCGGCTGCAACACCGGATTGAATCCGGTTAATGACTCGTAAAGTAGAGCCGCTAATTTGCAGTAACAGGTTTGCGGCTTTGGCAGTATCTGCCGCAAAGTCAATCAGTGGCTCGTTACGTGTAGTTGCTTGTGCCATAACTAAGGCGAATAAATTTCAACTTCTGAAGCTGTTGTTGCTACGGTCAGCGAGCGAACGGTCAACTGTCCATTGGTGTCTATTTCTACCGTTACCGTGAGACGTACTTCAACCGGAGAGTCGTTGACTTGCTCGTCACTGATCGTGGTGTCCGTGTTGTAGTTAACTCCAGCCATCAGGCATAGCTCGTATCTAAAGTCAGCCCAAGCTCAGTCGCCACATGATTGTAAAAACTCGAAAGCGTTGAACCTCGGTTGCTGATTCCTGAGATTGAAAGCACACCTCCAGTGGTGGCAGCGTTCAGCTTGATTACCGTTGAGGTTGGAGCAACGCCACTTCCGCCTGACCCGTTCCAGAATTCTGAACTGGTGTTATCCGTCGAATAAATCAAAACGCCATCCTCGCGGATTTCAATAGGGTAACTGCTGTTGTTCGTTTGCAAATCTGGATTTGCAACTTCATCGTCGCGTTTCTTAATCACAGGCGTGACGTTTTTGACAATGCCCCAACTAAATGGGATTCTCAGCGGCACACCAACACGGTGCGTGTTGCCGTCACTGGTAAAGGTTCCGGTTGTGCCGTACCCACTTGTCACCGGAATAAAATCCTTATCTTGTAGCGTGAAGGTGTTTGAACCAGTGCGGACAACGTAATAGTAGTTGTCCACTGCAACCGATTGATATTCGAGCAGTTCCCCGTAGGAATCCATTTGCTCGAAAATCACAACCGTACCCGTCACAAAACCATGATTCAAAGCGGTAATTGAAACTGGTGTTCCTGCGCCCGAAGAAATAACTGCTTCCACGAAGGCAAAATTTTCGGTCAAGGTAAATGGCCTCGCGCCTTTCGTAAATTCGGTGTCTGTCAGAGCAAAGGTCAGTTCTGTATCAGTGACGGATTGCAAAAAAATGTTTCCTGAAAATAAGTCACTTCCGGCTTCACCCCATTTTAAAGTGGTTGCATAAAGCCCAGGTGCAGTGAGTAAGTCTTCGTATCTCTGCAAGGCGAATGGATGGCTTGAATTTAGGTAGTCATTCGTCAGAGTCAGATTGCCGAACTTCACGCCAATCTTGCCGGAATCTTCCACTTGCCCAAGCTCAAGCGTAGGCATTCTCTTGACAAAAGGCTGGTAGAAGTTCTGACCAGCAAAGCCTCTCAATGAGCCTCGGTAAGCTGTACCGTCAACAGTGATCGTTGCGAGTAAATGGCTCATATATATCTAGCCGGAAGAAACTTGTCGCCTTGCCTTCTCGTTCTTTCGCGCAATTCGCTTCGGAATTCTTCAATGCCTGCTTTTGTCTGGCCTGCCATATCGGTGTAAACGTTGACTTCTGTGTCGTTCTCTCTGACGGCAACAATCAATTCAGCCAGTAAGCGTTTGACTTCTGGGTCTGAAGTGGCGTTCAGTGCTGCGGTGTCACCTGAATTTAGACGATTTAGGTTTGACACTCCATAACGTCTGACGGTTTCTGGAGATAGGATATATTCGCCAGGACTCAACATGGCTGGGATGGTGTCCATTGCGTCAACGATTCCGCCATGACGGAAACCGTGCTTTGTTATTCCCTCATTAGAATATTGAGGCATGGTAACAATCTCATATGCTCTTCTGGCGTCAGTGATTGAATCGAAATAATGCGCGAAAGAAGAGCCATAGGCTCTGAAATAAACAGCATATGGGAAAACCTGCATTCCAGATTGCAAATAGGTAGCAGTCAGGTCCGCAAAACTTATGTTCCCACTTCCAGAAGCTATGCCTTTTGGTCCGTGATTGCCTTGCTGGTCATCTCGTACATTATTTGCTCCCAAATTAACATAATCGCCAGACGCTCCAAGACTGACTAACCCTAAAATCGCATTGGGTCTTTGAAGTGCATCTACAAAATTAGAGATTGCCGTATTTACGGAATTGGACAATGAAGTGAACGCACCTGTCACCAAAGAAGTATTTAGGCTAACGGTTGGCGTAATTTTTCCCAGATTTGGCCTTCCAGCAGTGGCGGTTGGGGTAATGGTTCCAAAGTTCAGCCCAGAAGTGTTCACCGTAAACATGCTGGTGGACATCAAAACACTTAGATCAATTTGCAAAAGGCTGTTTGAATCAATGCTGAAGTTGCTGTCATTGAGGCTGATTGGTTTATTGACATTGGTCGTATCGACAACCAATAAGTCGTTTTCAATCACTAAAGGAATTTGATAAACGGTAGTCAAAAACTCGACTTGCTGCTGCGCGAAAGCGAGTGTTGCCAAGTTTAAACCGCTAATCATGTCAGAAATTGCGGTTTGCAATTCTTCTGGTAAATCACCAAGTAAGTCTTCTGCACCTGAACTCAGTGTGCTGGCGGCCTGAATCGGCATGTTAAAGCCTGTTTGCAGTCCAAGTCCCGTCAAGTCACCAAGCACACCTTCAAAAATGGTTGTAAAGGCTGTTGAAGATTTAAATACATTTCTGGCTGCGGTGAGGTATTCATTGACAAAGGCTTGCAGAAGTTTAATGTCTTCCTCAGTCGCATCAGCATCAAAGGCATTTTCTAGTAGGCTTTCGTAAGTGCTTTGAGCTTGAGCGAATTGTTCTTGCGGACCCAATGGAGAAAAGTCTGAAAATAGCAGTTCCTGAACTTGGTCAAAGAGTCCTTGAACCAACTCATCAATCTTTTCAATGGTTCTTTCAAAATCTCGAAGCAGTGCTTGCAACCCAGATTCAATGTTTTGCAGTGCCAGAAGTTGCTGTTCTCTTTCGAGTTGGTCTAATTGCTTGTTTTTCAGTTCAATCGTTTTCGCTTCTGCTTTGTTTGCGGCATTCAGCAACTGAGTCCTTAAATCCTCATCATCTATTAAGTCCGCCAAGGCTTTTTGCTGTTCGATAGTCGCAATTGACTCTTGGTATCGAAACTCAATCTGCTCTTGAATGCTTAGATTCTGGAAAATAATTGCGTCAATCTGGTCCTGCGCTGATTTTGTTATGTCATCCAAGGCTTTTAGCGGTTCAACTAAAAGGTCCGCAAAGTAAGTTCTTGTCAATAGTTCAGTCAGTTCTGCCTGAATTGCTGCACTGTTCCGGCTGACTTTGTCTTTGTCATATCCGTTGATGTAAAGATTCGCAATTTCGTCAAAAGAGTCTCCAAGCTGAGTCAGGACGGAATTTAGTGCCTTATCAAAACCAACGTCATCCACCTCTGCCATGAAGTCCTGAATTGCTTCAGAAGTTAGTTCTAAGCCATCAAAATTTGAGTCATACAATCCGCGAACACTTGGGTCTGATGATTGCGCTCGGAAGCCATCTAAAAAAACCTCATCAATATTTTCAAAAATTCCAGCAATAAGATTTTTTTGTATGCCTACAACTTCATCACCTGTTGCGACAAAATCCCGCTGACTATTGTTTACGCCAAAATTTCCAAGACTGAGGTTGTAGGTGAATTGCTCAAAGTCTCTGGCAAATCCTCCACCAAACAAATACGAATCTGAACCAATCCCAAGATTGTCCAAACCGTCCTGAATGCCGGATTTTAGGGCGACAATTAAATCGTTGATGACGTCAATCAGTCCGGCTAGGTGTTCAATCAGTGGGTCTAAAATGTCGAAAAGAATTTCAAAGCTTGAGTCGATGGCTTTGGCAACCTTTTCGTTGCTCAGAATCAGCTTTATTGCGGCTTCATCCAAGGATTTTGATTGAGCAATGTTCATCCCTCGACTAGCGTTTGGTCCTGCGCCTGAAACACCAGAAATTACGGCAGCGGCTGCACCTTCTGAAAGTCCTAACTGCTCTTGCAGTGACTCATTAACTTTGTCGAGGTAAGTAAGCTTTTTTTCTTGGTTGTCCAGTTCTCTTTGTTGTGCGTCTTCCAAGGCGTTGACTAACTTGATTTCTTGCTCAATCGTCAGGTTCTGGTCTGCCTTTACCTTTGCAATCTCATTCGCATAATCGTAGTTGATTTGCTCAACCTCGGTCCTTTCTATGCCTCGCTCGTTGATTTGGTTGACTTGCTCCTCAATCTGTTCATATTGGTCAAATTGTGCCTGAAGATTTCTAGCAAATTCTGCTTGTTGCTTTGGGTCCAGTTTTTTAATTTCTCTGCCCATTTTTTCAAAGGCTTCAGCCGCTTCACTTTGTCCGATCTTGTCCAAGGCGTCTGAAACATTCAGCAGGTCCACAAGTATGGTTTGCACTGCTTGGAATTGTCCTGGCTCCAGCACTCCAGCCAGTTGCGGCAAAGAGCTTTCAATAGAATTTACGAAGGCGTCAATCTGATTGACACGGTCCAAAATCGGCAGATCGTCATCAAAGGCAACTGAATAAATGTCCTTGATTTGTTGGGTCAGGATTCCAAACGCGGCCTCTCCAGCCTGTCTGACATTTTCCAGTTGTTCGCTGATGTCATTTAAAACCGGAACTGTGGCAGTGGCACTGCTGGCAATCTGATTAGTCTGCGACTCTTGCACATCTCCAAGTTGCGCCTGTGCTTGCGCTCTTTCTCTGATGAGTTTTGCACCCTCTCGGATCTTCCCAATCAGTCGCTCTTCTAAATCACCTCGGTCTTTAATCAAGAACAAAGAAGACTCTTGTTCAGCTTTCTGTGCTTTGAGATTTGCCAAAACTGCTTTGGCAGCATCCAATTGCTCTTGCACTGCCCCAATGGTTTGGTCTGTCAGGAAGTCAATGGAAAATGGCGATTCTTTGGAGAGTTCAAGTTCTCGAATTAGTACGGCTTGCTTGAGAACTTCTTGCTCTGCAACGGCAATTTGATCGTCTAAGGAAGTGAATCCAAGACTTGCCAAAGAGTCTTTGGCAATTTGAATGACTTGCTGGAAGGCTGGAGAATTGAGGAATTCGTAAACGGCATTGATCGCCACACGAATTAAGTCATAAAATCCAAATGCGCCTTTTATTAAAATGACGCCAATATTTTCAACCGCATCAATGATTTGTCCGGTGGTCAAAGAGTTCACAGCATCCTTCAGTTGCGTGACAATCTCTTTGACAAAAGGCTCTGCGGCTTGAAAAGCGGTTAGAAGTTTGTCTTGAACTGCACTGATCAGCTCGTCAATTGCTCCGCGCAGATCAGAAGTGATTTGCTTATAAAGTCCAGCAGCATCTGTAGCTTGTCGAAGTTTTTCCGCTTGGTTGTCAATTACTCGGTTGCCGGATTGAAACGCAGTAATTAGATTGTTTGCTGCCGCTAATGCCTCCACTCCAAAAATCTTGGTCAGAATCCGGTTCTTTTCTGCTTGAGAAGCAACGCTGCCTAAGCGATCAGCCAGGACTTGCATCTGATCTTGAAACCCTAGCTTTTGGATTTCTTCAAAAGAAACGCCCAAAGATTGAAATTCTTCCAGAACTGCTTTCGATGGGTTAATCAATCGTACAAGTGTACCTCGCAACGCAGTGCCAGCCGCTTCAGCACGGAAGCCCCTGTCAATTAAGAAGGCAATTGCGCCAGCAGTTTCTGTCAACGTCAAACCAGCAGATTTGGCAACCGGACCAACCTGACCTAAAGCTGTTTGAAGTTTTTCCACATTTGCTGCACTGGTTGAATAGGCTGCGGCAAAAACATTGCCCACCTGTTCAGCCGATTCACCAAACACATTGATTTGTGCCGCAATCGCTTCAGAAACCGTTTCAATGGCTGTACTGGTTGCGCCAGCCACGCGAACAACAACCCCCAACTCTTGAGAAATCTGATTCGACGTTCTGCCTAATGCTGCTAAAACATTTGCAGCTGCGGCTGCTTGTGTGGCTGTGAATGCTGTGGAAGAGCCAACTTCTCGAATCGCTTTTCTCAGGCGCAACTGTTCGGTTTCTGTTGCTCTGGTCAAGGCATTAAGTTTGCTGATTTCACGCTCAAAGTTTGCCCCAAACTGCACAAACTCACTGGCAGAATAAACCCCAACCAAACCAACCAAAGCAGTTCTAAAGGAAGTGATGATGGACAATGATTTTTTCATTGCCGTTGCCACTCCACTCATTGCCGATTTGATGACTCGCTCAAAGCGTTGCGCAGACTTTCCGGCTTGGCTAAAGCCTTTGCTGCTGTTCTTTAGCTCGTCTTGGAGTTTGTTCAACTGATCCAAGGCTTGCTTGATTTCTAACTCAATTTCAATCGTGGAGTTAGCGTTTGCCACTTCGTCGCCTTGGTGTGGTGGAAGGTTTGCTCACAGAAGACTTCTTTTTTTGCAAGTCTCGTTTGCGCTCGTTCTCTTTCTTTCTGTGGCTAGTGACTTCTCGGTCGATTGTCACCAGTGCGGTGTAAACTTCAACCGTGTTGGTTTCGGCTCTTCTCAGGTAGCAATCAATCGCTTCTTCTCGCAGAAAACCAATGTCAAAACCCAAGTCTCGTCCGGTTGTGTCCAAGTCTCTGAACGCCTGAACCGCTGCCAAGTTACGCTCGGTCAGCGTCAAATTGTTTGGACAAACTGCACAAGGCGGTTCTTCGTCTTCCTGCCAGACATTCTCCGCTGATTTGCAACACCAAACCGCTTGGTATCTGTCACCTGCTTGGATCCCATGTTCTTGGGAATCATCTGAATAAGTTGCTCGTTCAAACAACAAATCCAGATAAGCAGTTAATTTCCCTCTTCGTCATCGACTTTCGCCTGGGCCAAACGCATCAACTTTAGACTGACGTGAGTAGCCATCTTGTTCAGAGCAGCGTCTTCCCCAACAAACAATTGTTTATTGGTATCGTCACAAGGCTCGTCGAAACTCCAACTTTGCACACAAGGAACAAAAAGCTTTCGAGCAAACGTCAATGAATCAATCGTCTGCTTGCCTTTTTGTGTTTTTGTGGCTGCGTTCAGTGCCTCAGTCAACAATCGCTGATGAGGCAAAACGCATTGAAAAGTAGCTTCTAGGTCCAGCTCGTCATCATTGAAATCAATCGTGACTTCATTGGCTTTCTGGACGTCAAAAATGGAAGGCATGGGTTGTTACTTATAGATTAATGAGAAAGCGGCTGCGTCTGTGGCAGAAGAGCCTTGAGTTAAGGCAAAGTCTACACTTGCGGCTGCGGCTCCATCCTGCCCTGTTCCGCTAATCGAAACGCGAGCAGAAGGAATGATGATCTGAACAATTGAACCTGCCGTGTCGCCTACCTGCACACCAATGGCGATTTGCTCCAATCGGGCAAACTGCTCGAAGCGATACGCTTGCGCTGGCCGCATCACAAAGTCAAAAGAGCCTGTCACGGTAATATCATTGCTGACATATGCAGCGGCTGGGTATTTGTCTCCGGTCATTTCTGCCAAGCCTGGGTCGCCCAAGTTCTTGCTGACACTCATGGAAAAGCCTGTTGCCAGAAACTCGTTGGCTGAAGCAATCAAGCTTGCGGCTGCGGTGTTCTGAGCGGCTAAGTAAACTTGAGCGGCACTGGTCGCGATTGGCTCATAAGTGGAAAGAGTTGCGGCTGGCAGGTGCGGTACTAGGTAGTCAGTCGCGCTGACTGTGAAAGAGTCACCACTGGCAGCCTGAACCCCAACCGTTGCGGTTGTTGAACTTGGTGAGCTGATGGTTGCAGCGCCTCCGGTGTTAACCTGCGAGTCGCTTGAATCGTAAATGTCCACCAGTTGCCCAGCGAAGAAATAATCGGCAGCGACTGCATTACTGGCAGGATCTAAGGTGACGGTTGCGGCTCCAGAGTCGCTTACAGAAACGTCAGATCCGGTTGCGTTCACGGGTCCAGAGTAGCGGATTCTTGAGGCTCGGCAGTTTGCAGACATGGTGAAAACACCGTCTCGCGTAATGTCTACGCTGAAGCCTTCGACAATGGTCCCATTCGCCACATATAATTTATAGGTGTCTACCAGTTGCGCCACTTGAAACGTGTCACTGACTCGGCTGAAACTATAAGTTACTGATGTCCCACCGGAAACCGTCTTGGTCCCAAAGGTCTTGGTTAAGAGCGTATCTTCGGCTGGTGCAGTTCCGGCACTTGCTGAAGGCTTCACCAAAAACGGAATGTCAAAAGTCGCTCTTTCGGCATAATTCACAAAACTTCTGTTCTGAAGTAGTCGAGTGCCGACTTCGCTAATGTCGCTTGTGTTGAACGTCTGGCTCAGTGCCAAAGGCTCGGTTGTGGTGAAAGCATCAGAAGCCGAAACTGCTACATAACTGCCAGCAGTGCTTTCAGTGGTGATGTACGGCTGAGAACTTCTTAACCGTAGATACCTGTCAGGAATCGCCATAATGTCTCCTTATTCGACATCGTTTTCAGTTGTACGGTAAAGAATCTCATACCGTAATGTGGCTATGAAAAACTCACTTTCCGCAGACGCTTGCCGAATCTGCGTATCAGTGATGCGAGAATCTATTGCCAGCCCATTGAGTGTCTGGTCGTTTGCCATTGCTTCCTCGACCTCAACCGTAATCGAATCTAGTGTGCTTTCTGCGGTGTTGCCTTTGGCTACGGCTTCAATCACCAAGTCGAGGTTTCGTTGTTGCCTGTTTTGAATGCCAATCTCTAAGCGTTCAACGGTTTCCGAATTCGCATAAATCAGCAGCCCAGGCAAATCACTGGTTGCGATTGGATAAGTTCTGGACTGAAAGACATTTGAGCCAGTGGTTGCAAGTCCGGTCAGTACGGTTGCCACTCGGCTTTTTATCTGCGCTCGTTTGTGTGCCATCAGACACTCAACATGATTTGAGTCATGCCTGTGCCGTCCGGTTGAATGCCTCGAACCGTGTAAATGACTGCCGAAATCGTCAGTGTGTCACCATGCGCTAGGCTCGAAACGTCAGCCGTTCTGGCTAGTAGTGTTGGCTCTGAGCTTTCGACTTCGCTTTCGTCTACATCAACCGCCAGAAAGTCATTGTCAAAAATTGCTGTGAAGGTGCTTGCGTCTGTCTTCGTTACGGTTGTGCCGTAGTCTGCAAGCATGGCAGTTCGATCAGCATTGGTTTCCACACTCATTTGGCTTTAGGCTTTCGAGCAGTTTTGGTGGTTCGCGTGGTCACTGGTGGCGCTTCTGCCTCGTCTAAGCCTTTGGCGCGATTCTCATAAACAACAGCTTTGCCCATGTTGACCAGTTGCTGTGCCTCTTTTGGGTCAACGCTGATGACTTGCCCCACTCTGACAGGTCCACCGTTTGCCACCGTGCCTCTGATAATCTGAATCTTCATTGGAATATCCTTTGAAGCCTTTCGTTATAAACAATCACTCTTTGGGGATTCTGCATTTTGTCTCTTGCTTCAATCCACTTACCTTGTTGATCTTCTTGGACTCTTGTTGGTTTCTTATCTAAGTCCCACTGATGCCAGTATCGACGGTTGCCCGTGTAAAAATCGACACCACAGACATGAATTTCTGAGTAGCCCAAATAATCTGCTGTCCAAAGTGCTTCTGGCCCTGAAAGTCTGATAAATGGGACAATTCCACCGTGAATATCTTTGTCTCTTAAATTCTTTGGTTCGTGGTGCACAATTGCTGGCGTTTCGTATTCCTGAAGGTGTTTGACCATCCGAACGTCGTGAGCATAACACCAAGCCAGCTCGCCAAGAAAAAGTAAACCATGATTGTTTACGCTCGCTAGGTCGTAATCTTTTGAACCAATCCGCGCCTTCGCTTGCGCCAAATCGCTAGGCGCAGAAGGTCCACCACAAAGTAAGATACAAGGCCGAGCTTTACCCCAACCTTGCAGCTCGTCTAATTGGAACACTTACGCAACGGTCACATCCTGCGCGGCTGCGAAGCTTTCAGCGTGGGCAACCGCAATATCGCAATCTTGATAGAAGTAAAGATTGGTCGTTGCTGTTCCTGCACTGCCATACGGATCTACGAGAACGTCGAGCGCTGAGAAGAAGCCGACATACAAGTCAGCAAAGTTCCCGAAAATCAGCGAGTAAGGCGAGGAGCTTGGTGCTTGAGTTGTCTGGACAACCGGATAGCCAAGCATGGAATCCGGTGTTGGCATGACCATCCGCGAGTCAGTGCTGGAAGCCACAAGCGTTTGCATCAGCTTCCCAACTACTGCCGGATGTGTTACCCATCGCAGGTTCCCAAGCAGAGCGTTGTCTTGTGAAACCTCGGTCATAATATCAACGACATTGCCATACGTCAGATTGGCGTTGCCACTTGTTCCACCGGAAGAAACGTCACCGATTCCAGCAGTTCCAAGGATTCCGGTTGGTTCGTTAGATCCGCCACCTTTAAGTGCAACGTTGTCGATTTTTGCCGCGAAAATTCGGACCATGTTGTTTCTGATTAGCTGCTCAACGGATGGGTCAGACTGAATCATCAACTCGCGAGTCACGGCAACTTTGTTTGCCAGAAGCTTTGGGGTCATAGTGACTTGAGCAAAGTCAGGCTCGTTGTTTCCAACGCTTCCACCTTCAGCAATGAAAGCCGCTGCGGTGCTGGTTGAAATCTTGGGAATCGCGACATTTCCTTGCAGTCCGTTCAGGACTGTTGCGCCTACTTGTCCCAGAATTGAGGTTGAAATCAGTGCATCAATGAATCGGTCGCCTCGGTAGTCTTCCGGCACAATGTTTGAGCCTGCGCCAAAGGTCGCTCCAGCTGCTGTTGATACCGTTCGGGTCTGCCAGCCAAAGTCAGGAACAAAGAAACCTTTTGGTTGTCGCTTTTGCGTCTTTGCGAGTTCCTGGCTAATTTCCATTTCAAAACCGGCTTTTGACCAATCCTTCTGGTCTGCGGCTCGAATCGCTCGCACCAAGCTATAGTTGCGCTTCTCTTTCGGTGAGGCGTCAACGCTGAAGTCGATTGGCTTGGACGTCTTCTTCTCTAAAAGCATGGCTTGGAATTCAGGCAGTGACTTCTCTTCCTGAAGTGCGCGAAACGCTAGGTCATACTCGTTGTGCCGCTTGCCCAGCTCAAGAATCTGGCTAGATTGGCTGCGGTACTCATTAAGTTTCTCATTGACTTCATGCCGAACATTTACTTCCGGCTTTTGAACCTGCTCTTCCATTTTATTCTCCTGAATTGCAGTTGATTCATTACCGGAAAGATCCGGCTGATAGTTTCTGCCAACTCCAACAGTAGAATCGGCAGGTATGGAAACCATTGAAACCTCCAATGGTTTGAAGGAACTCACCCGATAAAGCGGTTTGTCTTTGTAACCGTTCTCGTCTTTCGTCATGCCTTGAATCTGGTAGCCAATCGAAACGTTGCCTCTGATTCCGTCAACAACGTCTCTGAAAACTTCTTCCGCCATTGCGTTTTTGCTGAAGCGGACTTGCGCTCTGAGTTTGTCGTTGTCCACGTATGCCTTTTCAACCACTCCAATTTGCTGTCTGGCGTCATGGTCCAAAAGCAGTGGTGCTTTGCCTGAAGACATGAATTCCATATCGACAGAAGAAATGTTGTGTTCAAGCACCTCGTAACCAAATTCTCTTTCAACCGGATTCGTTGAGCTAATCGACATCATCACTCGACGATCTGACTCGTCATCCATCATCCGAACTGAACCCATTCGGTACTGAGTCTGAACTGGCAAGTCTCTTGTTTCGACTTGTTCCACTTCTCTTTCTTCCGGCTCTTCTGCGACTTGTTCCGCTTTGGCAAACGCCACAATGTACTCGTCGTTAGTCTCTTCGACGTCAATGACGTGCCGCTCAGTCATGCTAGTTAAATCCATGTTTCTCTCGCTTTGATTCACGATTTTCTCACTCCAACTTTTGCCAGCATCTCCACCCCACATAGCCCAAGCGATTCTGCCGTTTGATGGATAACCTT
>Ga0222718_10002261_pt1 | contig 17490 bp, 9 predicted proteins | sample C33_27DmetaG_FD_165045 | JGI IMG/M metagenome (GOLD analysis project Ga0222718, IMG submission 165045) | Estuarine water microbial communities from San Francisco Bay, California, United States - C33_27D | ecosystem: Environmental > Aquatic > Marine > Unclassified | place: USA: California... | reverse complement strand
ACCAATGAATGCATAATAAGAATTTGTGCTGGACTGAACACCAGCGACAAAATTCTTAGCATTCAATATTCTAAGTTGGTCAGTAATTATCGCTGCCATTTTGTTCTGACTTTTTTTTATTTATCAAGTATAATTGTTATATTTTAAAGATACATCCCTAGTAACAAGACTTCCAGTTGAGATTCCTGCATAACCATTTTGAGTGTATGAATTGAAAGAATTTGCAAGTGTTCTGTTTTGAATATCAATTTTGCCCCAGCTAAATTCACCTGTACTTGTGGATCCATAACTTACATCACTAATTGTACCAACATTAGTTACAATTCTTCTGACTGCTGTCATCCCATAACCAGTAACATTAGCCAACTCAGTAGTAACACTCTCAACTTGATATACAGCATCAGAGTACGTTGTAGCAATTGAAACAAGATTGCCACTGGTATCCTGAGTCTCAAGAGTTCCACCAACACTTACATTGATGTTAGTATCAAATATTGTCAAATAATCACCAGTAGAAATTCCACTGATTGTGATACCTGTTCCAATATAAGTTGGATCTCTCATAAATGAACCTTTTGGAATGAAGAGGTCAAAGATAAGTTTGTTTTGTGTCCCTGAATTTGTTGTATTGAATCCAACAATCTCACCATAATCTCCTTCATAAGAAGAAACTCCCATTTCTTCTCTAACAAAAGTAGGAGATTCAATAATGACTAATGGCAAACTTGTTGATGTGTATCCTGTTCCTGCTTCTGAAATAGTAAATGATGTCACAATATCATTAGTTATATTTGCTGTTGCAGTTGCTGTTGTGCCAACATCAGGGTCAGAAATAATTACATTTGCAGAAGAAGTTGTATATCCAGCACCAGGATTTGTGATATTCAATGCTGTGATTGATCCACCAACAGAAACTGTAGCAGTTGCAATTGAACCAACTTTACTATCTTGTGAAACAACCAGAATACTGTTCTGGAATGTTCTATTGGCAGATTCATTATTAGAGTTGAATAATGGTCTTACACTATCAACATAAGCAGTTGTTGTGCTTACACTGAGTGGTTGGATAAGGTATGAAGCAGGATAGATTTGCGATTCATATTCAACTCTATCCTTGCCAACATATTTTCCATTGATAAACTTATCAACAGATTGCTTACACCAAGTAACAGGTCTAAGAATAGATTGGTCACTAGTGATTCCAGGACCAGGATAATTATTGGTCTCAACAGAATCAAGAGTATTGATACCTGTGACTGTTCTTTGAGTTTGATCCAATGTAATTGGTTGACCCAGATCAGGATTGTTGTTGATATCTAACATATCACCAATTTTAACTGTCTCTAGAATGTCTGTGAAGACAACATCCACACTACCAGCACCTTTGTAGAAGATGATCTTAGAAGTATCACTACTATTTTCAACACCATCTAGTCCTGCTTTGGGCGCCTCAGCAAATGTAATCACACTACCACCTTCAAACTGGTATGCAACACCAGGTTCCTGGAGGATATCATTGAGGAATACCAACAGTGTCTTATCTACTTCAATGTTTGAACCAGCTTGGGATCTGATTGAGATTGGTTGGTCATTAATTGACAGTTTAAATGACTTCTGAGTACCATCAAACTGACTATCTAATGCATCAAATACTTCAAACTCTCCAACAGTCCAACCATTGAATTGATCACTGTAAGTATCCTCAATTGTAATCTGGAACTCATTAAATGTTGCTCCAGGGTCAGTTGGAATTCCAGTGAGACCGCCAACAGGGACAGTCAAAATCTGTTGAGGTCCAAAGGAGTGACCTGAATTTCTAAATTCAAAATCAATAACACTTGAACCTTGTCCTACAACAATATCAACTGTTGCACTCTGCCCAATACCTGCAGGACTAGAAGAAGAATACTCAAGTGGAATATCAGAGTAACTTAAAGGAGAATCAAATACTACAACAGGTGCATTGGATGCTGTATATCCAGAACCAGGATTGGTGATGTTGATGCTTACAATATGACCACCTTGAATAGTTGCAGTTCCAATATTTTCAATTGAAGGAATAACACCATTAAATGTCTGAACACCAACATTAACAATTTGAGATCCTGGTCTATAACCAGAACCACTATTGCCAATACTAATAGAAGAAACAGTTCCAACACCAGATATAATTGCTGTTGCACCTGCAGATACTAATGGTTGATAAGCAAACCCTCCAGTAGAACCAACAGAAACAATCAGACCACCTATAGGGAAATTAGTCTTGTTGAAATCATATCCTTCTGGAACTCCAGATCCATTGTATCTAATTGAACTAATTCCACTATCTTCAATAATCTGATAATCACCTTGAGTTGCCTGAATTCCTTGTGGTGACTGATAAATGTTATTGGTTAAAATAACTGTATCTGATGTAATGCCAGTGACATTATTGCCAGAAGTTTGAAGTGTGAAGACACTAGATACTCCAGTAAATCCACCAGAGAAGTCATCAAAGACATTGTTAAGATGATAAGCTTCAAGTGTTGTGCCTGCTCCAGCACGCTTCATGAAAGTTCTTCCCTGGAATGTAGAACTGGATGTAATACCAGTCCAATCTCTAGAGTCTGGAGGATTAGTTGTTGAACTTAATGGAATATTTCCATAAGGAGCAGAAGAGAAGAATAATGTATTTCCTACAATGTTGTAATTACCAGAATACTTGGTGATTGTTGCTCCAGCTAAGTGGTTTGTTAGTACAGAACCCAGTACAGGTCTATTTACTGAAATGTTGTTGCTAATACCATAAGTTCCAACTGCAGAAACAGTCATAAATTCATCATCAATCTTAATGATATCACCAGTAACAAAAGATGTAACACCTGTGGTTTCAAAGGTTAATTGGAAATTAATAGTTCCAGTAAGTGTAGAATTGATAGGAGTTATTGCAATTGGAGCCTGGATCATATTATCAATAGCAATCAATCCTTTTGAATTTGCTTTCTTAGCAGTGATTGTGTGTGATGCACCTATACCAACAGAATTAAGAGTCAGAATAGATGGAGGAACTGAAAGAGCATCTTCTGCAGTAGCAGCAAATCTCAATTTACCTTCATCAACCTTGACCACAAAGACATCTTCTGGAAGTAAATCAGTTGAACCAATACCAGGTATAACAGCAGTAACAATGCCAATACCAGCAGTATGACCTACACCTGGTGCTCCATATGTAACACTCTCACCACTTACAAAGAAGTGATTGGGGATTTGAATATAGTCATTTGCCAAATCAACAACAATTGAACTTGAACCATCAAATATTCTTCTGAAAATTGGGTTCCCTCTATGCTTGAGTTCGAAGGAGTCTTTAAGATTTAGTTTTGTACCTTCATAAATCCCAGAATCAGTATTAACAACAACATTATTGAGATCAATATCAGTTGGATTTGCATTTTCAGTAGTAATCTGTAGTTGATTAAAATAAGTTCTGACCTGAACTGCCTTGTTGGCAACTGGTGTGTAGAGAATATCAAGACCGCCAGTGATTGAACTTATGCCAATAGTTCCAATACCTAAACCTGTTGATGTATTAGCATACTCAACACAGAATTCATTAGATGAAGAATTGATAGCGGCAAATTCAAACATCTCATACTCACTATCAGTTGTATTCTCCACAACAACAACACAATATGTTGACTCATAAGGTGTTGTATAAGATGAAATTACATTTGTTGTTGGCGAAGCTGAGGCAGAGATTGATGAATAAGAAGAACCTACTCTAGTAATATCTAAGTCAAAAGAACCAGTAGATGTTCCATTATCAGAAATTGCTATAACAGCAGAGTTGGTTGTAACTGGTGTTGCAGTACTGCTATGGAATTCAACAATAATATTTCCACCACTAATTCTTGCACCAAATGTGCCTATTCCTAAATTATAAGTATTTTCTGACTCATTGATGCTTCCATACTCAAGAAGTGAGACATCTGTGCCATCATGCAGGATGTTAAGTTCAGTTGAGTAGAAAGTATCTGTAGAGACCTCTTCAACCATTGAGAGTACCTTAAGTGCTCTATATGTGGTTCCTACAGAAACAAGTGTGCCTGTGGAACTTGCAGGTATAGTAGATCTTTGACTGAATACACTAGATACATCACCATAACTTCTAGTCCCAGTAGTAGTCTTATCATCTAAGATACTGAAAGCAAAAGATGACACGTCATATATGTTTGTTTCAAACTTGACTGGGAAGAATGTAAGATCCCATCCACCAGCAGTAGCAATGTAATCATAATAACCAAGATATGGATATGTTTCAATAGTTGCATATTGATTCATATAAGCAACACTATCATCCTGAATCATTGTGATAATAGAGAACTGTCTCTCATCAGTAAATACTCTATCTCTTGCATGAGTTAGAATTTTATTGTAGATATAGTTTGATTCAAAAGAAGCAATTGATTCATATGGTTCTGCTCTTTCATTACTATTGAACTGAGAAGAAATATCATCAATACTCAGAACTCTATTGCCAACAGACTGGAAGTAATCAGATAGAATTCTATTATCAAAGATAATTTCATTTGAGAACTCTTGACCATTTACAACAAAACTAGTCTCTGTTACATTATCATAATCATAGAAGCAATTAAGATCTCCATTTCCAATAATATCCACAACTGTCTCAATATTAGAGTCAATTGCAGTGACAGGAACAGATGCCTCACCAACAGGTGCTGCAGCACTCTCAATCTCAAGATCAGCAAACCTCTTAAATCCAGCAGTATGATTTAATGCTCCAACAGAGTTATTCCAAGTATCAAAGTCAACATTAGACTTCAATGAATATGAGAAGTTTTGATAATACTCATTATTAGGAATCCTTTGCAAGCTATCATTCAGGAATCCAGTATTTTGACTCCAACCATTAATGATAGTTGTACCAGCACCAGTTTCAATCTCTGCTTTAAAATCATACTTGGTCTTAATAAAACCTTGAGTATTTGAAGTAAGACCTCTAACTGTATCTCCAACATTAAATTCAAATGGTGTAGATACTTTGAGAATTTCTGTATTCCTATTCCAACTTTCTACATTGCCATTACGCTCACCATTGGTTACTTGCTCATCTAAGAAGAAATCATTCTTCTTAAGAACAATATCAAAGATTGGGAAGTGTGAGACTGGAATAATTCTACCCCTAATGGGTGTAGTTACATTTCCAGGTTCTTGAGTACCACTAATGACCTCAGACATATCATAATCAATGAAAGCACCAGATCCACCTAGATTGGTCTGGACACCAGTTACAGGGAAGTATGCATAATTGTACTGTGAAGAGTTATAACCAGTTCCTGTTGTGCCAAGACCAACATTGATGCCCTCAACTAGAACACTTTCACCAATAACGAACGGGAAGTCTTCTTCATCACTGAATATTGTATTAAAGAATATTCTTACATTCTTAGTTGAATTGGTATAAACCACTGAGTTGATGCCAACGCCATTAGTATTGTTGGTTGGTACAATTCTAGGCAATGTTTCATAAAGTTCAGTTGTATTTTTGATAATAGAAACCTGATTTTCACCAAGAGCATATGAGAGTTCAACATTTGATTTAATCTCATTTGTATACCCATCAACCACTACCAGGTTTGGTGCTAGAAGATAATTAACTCCATTGGATGAAATACCAATTCTTTCAAATGAATTGAGTGGTTCAATTTCAAGGATTTCAGGAAGGTTTGCTACTGTTCTTAATGTGCTATCAGAAGGATAGTCAAAACCAATATTGTTAGATGAATGTGTGTAATTTAAGATTTGACCAATGTTCGTACTTTCAGGATAAAGAATGGCATCAGTTCCAAAACCACTTCTTACTGTGTTAATACCAGGTAGACTCCTATAACCTATACCTGGATTAGAGATTTGTACTTCAGTGATAGATCCATAAGCAGTCAGAGAATTAGTATCATATTCTGGTGCTGCATTGGTTGTTCCATATGAAACAACCTCAGGGACTGTACTGATATTAAATGTGAATGTTGTTGTTCCAATTCCAGAAACTTTTTGTGTACCATCATAATCAGTAGGAACTAGATTGATTTGATTATATGAAGATACTTCTTCATCAATAATCATCTCTCTTTGAACTATAGGCGAAAATGTGGTGTTTACATTACCAAATGAATACCATAGAACTGAAGGTATATGGTCAGAAACAAATACAGACAAGTTTGCTGTGGAATCAATACCAGGTCTACCACTCTTTGTTACTTCAAATTCACTACTCTTACCTGATGTCAGATAAAGTGTTCTGTATGAAGAATCAGAATAGATATTGAGTTCAAAAGCAGAATACTGATTATTGTTTGATACAAAAGAAAGTGATGAGTCTGAAAGATCAAACTTTAAAGTATTGTTCTTACTGACATTGACCAAAGGATTAACCTTAGAAAGTGTTCCAGCAGAAGCACTAGTGATATTGACAAAATTGGGTTCAACTTGAGTAATCTCTGATCTTTCTCTAACAAGTTTGATCTTTATTGGTGTGTAAAGAACAACATAATACATTCCTTCATTTACAAGACCACCTGATGGAGTGGTTGAAGTATAGATGACCTTATCACCAGTCTTAAATGGATTGTTGCTCAAAGAGATAGAATTATCAGAAGTTGTGACATCTCCAGACGCAAATGTCTTGGGATCAAATACCATCCTTCTGTTGAATTCATTATATTTTACAGTTACAACTACTTCATCTCTTGGTTTGAGATCAATATTAACAGAATCCCCAACAAAAAGACCGTGTGTTGATGCAGTAGATACTGTAACTATATTCTTTTGCAATTCTCCAGTAACTACATCAGTGCGTTTTGTTCTCAGGTTATGATAAACACCTGAACCAACACCAGTAAAGTAAAGAAGACCAGCAGTAGTATTCACACCAACATATTGTCCAGTTACAGTAGAGATACCAACTCTATTGGTTGAAAGACCTACAAATCTATTTGTGAGAGGAACAGCATAGAATGTTCCAAGACCTGAGAGAACAACAGTGCTTGCTGCTCCAGTAAGACCATTCCAGGTCTCAATAGAATCACCACCATTGGTTGAATACTCAACAACTTCATTAATCAAAAGACCATGATTTGGATAGTAGATTGATTGAGGTGGGATTACAACAACTGAGGCACCTGCTCCTGGATTGGAGAATGTAACTGCTGTTCCAGTTCCTGTTCCTAATGCAGTTCCAAGACCTAATGCCTCAGCAGGATTGAAATACAATACATTATTAATTTTTAATGTTTGTGTAGTTCTTGCAGTTCCAGAATTAATAGAGAAACTTCTTGGATCTTTGAAGATCTTAGTCAATGCAATATGAGAAGTTCCAATAGTGCCAGATTGCTCTCTTAGAACTTGAAGTCTCTGATTTCTTCTATCAAGAGTGAGAACTTTAACCTTCTCACCATCAACTTGCATAATGTCATCAGGTCTCACAAATGGATACTGAATAGCACCACCAATATTAAAATAGGTTGTCATTCCTGTTACAGATGTATCACCTACACCAGCAAGAAGAACAAATGAACCAGTGTTTATACCAATTGCATAATTGCCATCTAATCCATCATAATATCTTGATAGACCAGATATGGTAACAATATCGCCATCTGACAATCCATGAGGAACAGAACTATAACCAACAAACTGACCTCTTGATGCATAAGGGATGAACTCAATATCAGAAACAATTGTTGATCCTAAACTAACCTCACTTACTTTCTTACCAAATACTCTTTCAACTTTACCTGCAGCATTACTACCACCAGTGAAAGAGTTGTCAAATATAAGTTGATCATTGACTCTATAATCTTTACCACCTGTGAGAATACCAACACCTTGAATTCCACCAGAAGATGCAGATGTGATATCAATTTTTTGTTTTTTATATGTGTTTGAGTTGTAGATATAATCATAACCACTCAATGCAGCATTCATATGGTATGGTGTAGTATTTCTAAACCAACCATAATTTTCAATATCATAATCTACATGATTGGAAGAAGTGCTAAAGTTAAATGTATTTGGTTCTGAGTTAAATGTATTTCCAATTACATATGGAAATACTGGTCTTCTATACCTGTTGAAAGATCCAGAAGTATCTGTGGTTTCACTAATAGTAGCAAAGTACGCATATGTTCCTTCTGGATAATCAGGAGTAACACAATATCTACCATTATTCTTATCTAAGTCTCCAGTTTCTCTGAATGAAAAGTCTTCAACAAAGAAACCCTCCGAATATTGGGAAATAGGTGGTCTATTAGTTGGGTTCTGTGTAATCTCGTAACCAGAGATCATTCTCTTAATAATTCCACCAGAAGCAGAACTATAACCATATGGTCCATAGATTGGATGTCCATCATATGACCAACCAATAATTGGTGAGTGTCTTTCAGAACTGACTTCAGTGTCATTCTGTTTCTTCAGATCACTCTCTGAGTAAATTGTATTACCATTAGCATCAATTACATATGTACTCTCTCTCAAATATCTGGATGGATATAAATGTGAATACTCAAGTGTCTTTCCACTTATTGAGTTTTCAACAATACCATCATCTGCTCCGATATTAGATAAATTCCTAGCAAAGAGGTTAACAGTCCACTGATTAATATTTGTAGTTGTAGTAGCATCAATACCTGCAGGTTTAACTAGAATAGTGGTATCACTAGAGTATCCTGCACCACCACTAATAACTTTAATCTCAGTGATAGCACCATTTGAAATAATAGGTGTCAGTCTTGCAAAGGAACCTATTCCACTAATAGCAAGATCTGGTGGTGAGTTATAATCTTTACCACCTTCATTAACCAGGACTTCTACAATTCTTCCATTAGAAATAATAGGAGTTAGTTGAGCATCACTTCCACTATTGAATGTGATGACTGGTTGTCTATTGAAGTTTAGGACTTCAGAAGCACCATAACCAATTCCTTCATCTGTAATATCAACAGAATCAATAGAACCTCTAAAGATTGGTTGAACCTTACAGGAGAAGTCTTGATTGGTTAATGTATTAACTCCAATAGTTCCTCTAACAGTGACTGTAATTGGGTTATAGTTGAAAGTTCCATTACCCTCAGATTTAATGTTTGTGAGGATATTATTATCATAGAAATAGTCAGACTGAGTTTGCCCAGTTCCTACCTCTGAAAGGGAGAATGTGCTGTCATTAATCTTGACCACATAATATTCAATGGTAGATCCAAGACCAGCAATAGCAGTTGCTCCTGCTGTATATCTAACAATCTCTTTCTCACCATATCCATGATCATTGATAGTGATCTGATTAGATGCTGTATTAACTCCAACAATGAGTCTCTCTTTATTCTTATATCCTGAACCTGCTTGGTCTACAACAATATTAGAAACAATCTTCTTTCTATCATATGACTTAAACTCCTGTCTGCCAACTCCATAACCTGTAAGGTCTACAGTATTAATTCCTGCCTTGGCATCATTGAAGTTATCATGAAGTGTAATAGTCAATGCATCAACTACATTGACATAGTAGTCAGCATCTGTTTTAATACCAACAATACTATCTACACCTTTAGTTACATATACAACTCTCTCATTCTCTCTAAACTTATGATATGTTGTAAACCCAATAGTATTTGTTGCAAGGTTTAACCCACTCTGCGAACCAGGACCAGAATTAAACTGGACTAGATGATCAACAGAAGCAAGATTGACCTTTGCAGATGCACCAGTCCCCTGTCCACCACTAATAATAACAATAGGGTCATCTACATAGTCAAACCCGTTATCAACCACTCTGATCCCTTCTAGGGATCCCTCAACAGCAACTATGCCAGTAGCACCAACCCCAGTGATATCACTGATCTTCATGATTGGAGGATTGATTACATCATATCCTTGACCTCTGTTATCAATATCTAATCCTTTGACGCCACCATAGTAAATGGTGTCAAATGACTTATAGTTGAGAAGTTCAACACCATTAATTAGAACTCCGTTATAACCTGGTTCAGTACTGTATTCTCCAACCTTTGTAGATGGTTCATTGACCTCTCTGTAAATCTTTTGTGGGGAGAGTTCTTTTTGATAGAAGTTATAATATAAGAACTCACTGTCAGTTACAGTTCCTACAGGTAAAATATATCTATTATTGTAGATATCTGATGTACTTCTAGCAAGTTTAATAGTAGTAGAACTTACTCTCTTAACATAATAAACACCAGCCTTTACATTATCAAAATCGTCAATAGTCTCTGTTGTAAAAGAAATGCCACTAGAGGTAGTTGTAGTAACAATAGTTACTTTTGGTTGATAATATACAGCATCTCCTGTATAGAAACCATGATCAGATGTTGGAGTAATAATTAGATTATCACCAACAGCACTACCACTGAAGATTACTTCTTTGTTATATGGATTGGTTGTTATTGAATTGTAGTTTGGAATAGAGTTGGATGCTACAATAAACTCACCATTGAACTTCTCATATGTGTTGAGAACATTGGCATAGATATTGTTTAGTTCTGGATACTTTGAAGAAGATCCTTTAAGAATCTGATTCTCTAGAGTCCAAGTAAAGGAATATTCTGATGTCTGAATATTTTCAGAAAGAACAGCATTGAACTCAGACTCAGATAGAACTGTGGTCACAGTAAGTGACCTTTCAAGACCAGTACTACTCTTAAGAGACATCCTATAACCAGGTCTTACAAACAGGTTATCAAATGTTTTTATTGTAAATGTTTTCTGACTAGAATCAATCAGAGTAAATGAAGCAACTGTCCAATTTGTCTTGACATTATAATACCAAGATTTGGACTTATTCTGTGTAGACTCTAAACCTATTGACTTAACATTGATAGTATCATCCTTCTTGAAGAAGTAAGTATCACTATTGAGTTTTAAGTTTTTGAGGGTTGTGACAACTCTTACCTGTACCTGACCACTAGGTGTATCAGAATAACTATAATCATTGAGACAGATATCAGTCTTTGAGTTAATTGCAGTTGTAGCAGTAGTAACACCTAAAAACTGTGTTAGTGTCTTTTCAGAATATGTAAGGATATCTTCATCACCATCAATATTAACTACTGATAGTGAACCAGATGCTGGAAAACTTACTGTGGAATCTACATCTAGTACTGTTGATCCAATTGAAACACTATTAAGAATTTTAGTTTTAGGATTTGGTTCAAACTTACCATAGATTGAACCCTCTACATCAATATCTCTCCTATAACCATAGTCAATAGCAATCTGATAGAAGTTGCCTTCATTATAATTAATCTTCTCTACATTGGTTACAGTTCCTCTAGCACCAGTTCTATTCTGATAGAACGTATGATTTTTCAGTTCAAGAGGATTACCAGAATATCCTTCAACCACATAGTCCTGTGTGATTCTATAATCAGCATCAGATGGTTTGATCAGGAACTTGCTGGGTCTAATGACCTCTACATCAGTACCATACAATGCTCTGAACAAAATCTCAAATGACTGATCTGTTCCTTTTGATTTATAAAAACTATCAGCAGTGAATATGAAATTTCTTTGATCCAGCCCAGAATAAAGCGTTCTCTCTGAGAAACCTGGAATGAATTGATTTTTAATTCTCTTGAAAAACTCTTGTAAGAATCTTACATTGAGATTGTAGATAGTAGAACCATCTACATGGTCTGCAGACTCCGTTTGCTTAAATGTGAGTTGATCAGGGGTATTAGTCCCAACATAGGTTGTAATGCCACTGAATCCCCTTGTACACCCCTCAAAAGTGGTTTGTGTCTTGGACTCATATGAAATGATTTCGTCGTCAATTTGAATCAAACCATTTGATTCTGGAAAACCATCAGTAAAGTTACTATCTGAAGAAGTAACGATAGATGTATTCTGGAAGGTAATATCACCCTCCAAGATAGTAGAATTTTTAAGATTGAATAACTCATCAACCTTTACATACTGATCCAGATTCTGAATCAGGTCATATGTTCCACCTTGGTATTCTTGTGAAACATAATACTCCTTTAAAAAGTCTACAAGAAGTGGAAAGTCATCCTTTACATATTGAGGGACTTGACTCGCGATTATATCTTGAAACTTGACTCTATCTACTGCCATTTCTATTAATAGGAGTATGTTGTGGATTGTGTAGAACCAGCATTGCCAGTTGTAACAGTTACTCTAGTTGTAGTATTTGGAACATCTGTAGCAACAGGTTGTGTAATTGTTTGTGTAGATGTAAGAACAGGAGTTCCTCTAACAATACTTCCATTTAAGTAACTGGAGGTAACAATATAGTTACTACCTGAGACATCATCACCAGATGCAATTTGATCTGATACAGTATTGACTACAACATTGTTCGTATCCAATTGAAGATATAGATCCTGAAGTCCTATAACATCATTTGAATATGGAACAGCAGACACTTCAATAAGGGGTGTTGCTCTATTTACGCTAGTAGAAATGATCTTAATTGGGTTCAATTTAATCTCACCCTTTATGTAATCAATAATACCAATGTTCTGTTTGATAACAACTGGTTGAGAAGGTGAATTCAACTGAAACAAGAATATACTACCATTCTTTAGACCAGGATTTGGTTTATCACCTAGGTATACATCACCAGAAATACCACTTACTTTGAAAGCAGATGTCTTGATGTTATATCCAACAACAGTTCCATTAGAAACTGGTGAGTGTCCATGGTTCTTTATATAAAATCTATTACCAAAACATAACTCATATTCAGCAAATGCATTTAGAAGAGGTTCCAGATCTCTTCTCATCTGAACAGTAGTAATGTTAGATGTGATTGAAGCATGAGTATCATCAATAATCTTCTGATACTTACTAAACTTAAACCTAGCACCAAACTTATTCAACTCTGTAGAGTTGGCATAGGCAGTAATATTACTAGTTACAAGTGAACCTACTACACTAGGAGAAGGTGCTTTGTTCTCATTATAATAAACATATGAATCAGTCTCAACATAAAGATACTTCAGATCAACAATCTCATTAACAATACCTCCTACTGAATACTTTCTCAGTTGTCTTGTGATATCATCCTTGATAGTACTAGAAAGATAAACTCCATTCTCAGGTTTTACACTGATAAAGACCTTTCCATACTGTGGAGGAGTGAGTTCTTCACCACCAAATGCTGAAACAGATTCTGCTTCTTGATAGATTCTAGGTACTAATACTTCATAATCTGCTGCAGTTACTGCACGATTCTGTGATGCATAGATCTGAGGAGCATTCTTCTTAACAGATTCAACACTTTCAATAGCAGAACCACCAAAAGACTTATAATCTGTTGTAAGTAATGAGATACCAGATGTAATAGGTGCGTTATTATTATCTACTAACTGACCAGCAAAGGTAAATTGTGAGATATTATTACCATCATCACCACTTGATGTAATATATCCAACCTCTACAATATTAGGTTCCTGTAATTTTAAACCAAATGTACCATCACCAAACATCAATTCATATCTTTCATTCTCAATCTCTTGAATGAAATATACAGGTGAGGTAGAATTTACTTCATATAAACTACTGAACTGCTTAAATGTTCTTGTAATAGTAGATCCAGGACCCTCTCTTACTGATACTGTAATTAAATCAGTATCAATACCACTATTGGTAAGAATATATTTCTGATTAGGTGTCCTTGAACTTACATTAAATGATTGTGTAAGATGTGTTCCTTCATTGATTACAATAGTATCAAACAGTGCTAGTCCTTCACTATTGACTGCAACTGTAATATCATCAGGTATAGAGAACACATAACTGACATTAGCAAATCTATTAGAGGAAAGTGCTACAATTCCTTTCTTTAGTGTTACAGATACTGCTGTAGTTGCTGATGTATCAACTGAAAATGATATTCCTGCTTTTGCTGAGTTCCTTGACTTAGGAACATATCCTATATTTCTTGCTAAAGAAACAACATTCTCTCTTAATGTTGCTCCATCAATAAACACCTCATTGGTTACCATATTGGCATTGTATGAGGTGATGTAAGTATTATAGGCAAGTGTGTCTATAATAGTAGAAAGATTAGATCCTTCATAATCATAATCTGTGAAGTTTGAATTCGCACGAAGATAGTCCTTAATGGACGTCTTTATTTGATCAAAATCTAAATTGCTGAAATTAACTAACGGCATTTTACCTAGTGGGTTCTAATGCAAATGTGAGTTCTTGTGCTTGTGCATCCACACCTACAATTGTATATTGAATCTGTACATCAAAAGCATACTGTTCTGCATTGGCCTTGACTATAACATCAATCAATCTAACTCTAGGTTCATAGCTATTAATAGTATCACGTATTTGAAGATCAATACTAGCAGCAGTAAGTGCATCTATATTGTCAAATAATAATTGAGTCACTCTAGATCCTAATGCAGGACTGAATGGTCGCTCACCAGGACCAGTAAGAATCAAATTACGAATAGATCGTGCTATAGCATTCTCATTAGTTAATCCAATCAAATCGTAATTAAGTGGATTGACTAGAAAACTAGCACTAATATCCTTAAATGGTTTACTGACCCTTTGAACAGGCAAAATGACACAAGAATTCTACCTTATTTAGTATACTAATCTTCAGTTAATACGCTCTTTGCACCACAGATACATTCATGATCAGGATCAGAACAATCAGTAGTCTCAAATAATCCATCAGTATTCTTTAACTTCTTATTCTTAGGCGTTAATCCATCATTCGCAATCTCACGTAACATATTACTAGATGTTTGACTCCAATAGTCCCTATGTAAATCAGTCATTAATTAAAAACCCCTTCCTATAAAAATCATCATCATCAATGTATCTATACCCATTAGGTATTACCTCCGGAACTTTATCCCATATAGGTATAGCAACACTATTGCTATATCTAAAATCAGGATTAGCCCTAAACTGAACTTCAATTAACTTATCCCCTATCATCTCAATATTAATCCATTCATACTTATCCTTAAATTCATCCAACACTGGACTTAAAGATATCTCTTCTTTTACTACTTCCCACCTATCCCATTTATAATATGTTTCCGCGGATTTTAAACCATAAACTACTAGATTACAAACCCCATAATGATAATCAATGGACTTATGTTGTCCCTTAAAGATCTCACACCAAAACTCCCCTGGATGTAAATGTTCAGTAGAATGACTTAGATATTCACTCCTAGCATATCTACCCATTCCCATGAAGTTTATAGATGGTCGCACAATATAAAAACCAGGTGATGGTACTTCTAATCCTGCTGGACCACAAGTATAACCACACACCTGGCTGAGTTGTAATTTATTATATACCCACAGATCTTTTGGTGAGATAGAATCCCATTCCTCTGATACTGTGAGTTTATACATTAACGTCCTTGACCTCTATAACGTTTCTTCTTAGCATTACTGCTAGTTGCAGCATATTTTGTATGCTTCCCCCTACCCTGACGAGTATTCTTGGGTTTTGATTCAATAAACACTGATCCTGCCAGTGACTTTCTTACTTTTGACATAATACTTTCCTACCTTAAATTACACGAGTCTTTTCATGGCCAACACGAATCCTTGGATCACACCAAATCTCATATCCAGATTTGATAGCATCTAAACAGAAACTTACATCCTCACCACACATATCTTGTACTGCACCAGATTCAAATACTTGCATCTTAGGAGCAAACCATGGATATGGTAACTTCTTACTACCATCCTCATTGAAATCTTCAAAGACACCCTTCTGAATCATTACCCATCCAAATCCAGTGTAATCAACAGTAAATGGCTTCTTACGTTTCGTAATACCATCTACCATCTCATGATTCATAACCCCACCATTATTACGGAAATCATCCTCATCTAACCAATGTGCTACTGATGTAGTCCTACCATCCTCTGTACTATACCATCCAGCACTAATAGGTCGCTCAGTACCATCAGCATCTAATGCAACATCACATAATTGCCAAAACTTCTCAGTGCTAAACACAATATCACTATCAATCCATAACTGATAATCATACTCTAACTTACCATCCCAAGGAATTTGATTCGGTCCACGTAATACATTTGCACCTAAACACTTACATCGTGCAAAGTTTACCATAGAACTATAATCTTGACTGATCTGAATGCTCATCCCATTCTGTACTAAATCAAAACATAACTGTACAAAGTTCTTCATAAACGTGTAACTACATCCACGCCCAGGTAAACAAAATACAATTGCCTTTCCTTTCATCCTCGCCTTGATAGCATCATAATCCCACTCCGATGCTTTTGTTTTAGGCGCGGTTGCCTTTACGGTAAAACCCTTGGCCATCAATTCAATCCTCTAATACTACTTAATTTTAACAGGTTATATATCCTCTGTCAATAGGACGACTCTTCAAAATCCATGGTGGGTTTATACACCAATTCATATGAAAGATCTTCCTCCTTATACTCAGTCGTCATTAACCCTACCATAGCATTTAATTCAGACCACTTCCCCTTAAAACTTTCCTCCCCTATATTAGGTAATATACACTCACCCTTTAAGTATACATGATAAACCTTTTCATAGGCATTTTTTTTCTCAGAAATTTTTTTCATATTTTTATTTTATATAGAAGTTTTCAATGACACTATAAGCACAAAAAAAGAGACTTATAAAGGTCTCAGAGGAATATACTTTTGTAGGTTGCCCTAGACCGGTCTTTTTCGTAGGGGGGGGGGCACCTTAATATCCTTATACCTTAAACCTTAATAGCCTTATTATCGCTAAGCCGGCATCAGACTAACACATAACCCCCCTAATCACTGTCATATTCACAACACTGTCAGTCTACCACATGTGCCCCCTATGTGTCAACCAAGTGTTTCCACTGTGTTATAACCACTGAGGGGCACTGAGTATTACATAGTGTCACTACTATGTGTCAACAAGCAATGAGGGACTGTTGTACATTTTCACGTAACTCTAAGTAATCATTAATATCATCACAAGTTTCATAGTTCTCCTGCAACATTTCAAACTCTTCAATGTCAATTACTTTGAGATCAATGAGGTTATATAGTGCCATTGTAAACTGTTCAGAATGCATGGTTAGATTGTATGGTTACACTATAGCAGACCTTTGGAGGTTACTAACGTTAACTCTCTGTGAGTTACTGATAATAATGCATAGGCAAGTGTTACAGAAGGTATCAGATACTGTCCCCCTGTGCTTATAAGATAGTGTGTCCCCTGTGTGTTACATAGTGTCCCTCTGAGTTCTTATATTATAGGGCATAAGACTGTCCCTGTCAAGTAAAACCCTGGGTGGTCAGAAATATATGTGGTCTCCCTTGACTTTTGAGAGTTTGTGTGATATAGTGCAGTCTTAGATCGCTATAAGAATGAGCATTTATAAGGGATAAGTATGAAGGTTTCTAAGGGTCTTAAATATACCT
>Ga0222718_10002257_pt1 | contig 17510 bp, 17 predicted proteins | sample C33_27DmetaG_FD_165045 | JGI IMG/M metagenome (GOLD analysis project Ga0222718, IMG submission 165045) | Estuarine water microbial communities from San Francisco Bay, California, United States - C33_27D | ecosystem: Environmental > Aquatic > Marine > Unclassified | place: USA: California... | reverse complement strand
ACAGCATTGCAAACAAGCGCCCGAGAATTAAATTATCAAAAGGCTTTTGCTGATGCTATAATAAGCTCGAAAACTACCATGAATACACAAGTTAAAGGTCAAACAGGCTACAAGAAAGATAACATTTTTGATAAAATGAATGAAGCTAAAAACATATACGACCAATACAGTTGGATTATAAAGTGAGAAAATAAATGGCTAATAAGTTTGATAAAAATCCAAAGAACAGACAATCGGAATTGTTCAAGTCTCTAACAAGGTTATTCTCCGGACCAATCATTAATTACCGCTCTCAGTCTGGTCGTCGTATTCGCAGACAACACCTTGACAAGTTTTCCAGCAGATTCAAGTCTGCATCTGGACAGCAGTTTAAGAAGTCGCTTTATAACCCATTAGATACAGTTGCAACAAACGCCATCGCAAACCAGCGCAGAGCAGAGCGTTACGTTGACTTTGATCAAATGGAATACACACCAGAGATCGCATCGTCGCTTGATATCTATGCAGACGAGATGACAACATATTCAGATCTTCGTCCAATGCTTAACATTAAATGCCCCAACGAAGAAATAAAAGCAGTGTTGGCTATTTTGTATGAAAACATTCTTAATGTTCAATACAACTTGTTTGGTTGGTCGCGTACAATGTGTAAGTACGGAGACTTCTTCTTATATCTAGACATCGATGACAAGTATGGTGTCCAGTCTGTTATCGCGTTACCCTCATCGGAGATTGAGAGACTTGAAGGCGGTGACTCCACTAACCCGAATTACGTCCAATATCAGTGGAACTCTGCTGGTATGACTTTTGAGAACTGGCAGATTGCTCACTTCCGTATCCTTGGAAACGACAAGTATGCGCCATACGGCACTTCTATTCTTGAGCCCGCACGTCGTATTTGGCGTCAGCTTACACTTATGGAAGACGCAATGATGGCTTATCGCGTTGTCCGCTCATCAGAGCGCCGCGTATTCAAGATCGATGTTGGTGCTGTTCCTCCGCAAGATGTTGAAGGATACATGCAAAAGATCGTCTCGCAACTTAAGAGAAACTCTGTTGTAGATTCTGAAACTGGTCGCGTTGACCTTCGCTACAACCCGATGTCCATCGAGGAAGACTACTTCATTCCTATTCGCGCTGGCTCTGCAACCGATATCCAAACACTTGCAGGCGCGCAAAACATCACAGCGATTGATGATGTGAAGTATCTCCGCGACAAGTTATTTTCCGCGCTAAAAATTCCCCAGTCGTATCTCACGATGGGCGAAGGCGCAACAGAAGACAAGACCACACTCGCACAAAAGGACATTCGTTTCGCAAGAACAATCCAAAGACTTCAAAGAGTTGTTATTTCAGAACTTGAAAAAGTCGGTATTATCCACCTTTATACTCTTGGCTTCCGCGGCGATGACTTATTGTCTTTCTCGTTATCTCTCAATAACCCATCCAAGATCGCGGAACTTCAAGAGATCGAGCACTGGAAAGCAAAGTTCGACATCGCTGGTTCAGCAACAGAAGGCTACTTCTCACGCCGCTGGGTTTCAGAGAACATCTTTGGTATGAACCACGAAGAGTTCATCAGAAACCAAAGAGAAATGTACTACGACCGCAAGCACGATGCTGCGCTTCAAGTTGTTGCTGAAGCTGCCGCAACAGGCGGCGGTGGCGCTCTCGGAGGTGAACTTGGTGGCGGAGATCTCGGCGCTGAGTTAGAAGCAGACCTTGGTGGCGGACCAGAAGAAATACCAGCCGGCGAAGTTGGTGGCGGAGAAGCTCCAGCCGAAGAGCCCGCAGGTGGCGGAGAAGAGTCTCCGCTCCTCGCAGTACCTCCCGGCTCCCGTAACGCACCTAGACTGACTCCCGGTGCAAAAGGTAAAGTATACTATCCCGTGAAGACAGACTCACGCCCAGCAGGCGCTAGAAGTAGAAACTATGCGCGCATCGCTTCACCGGAAACTAACACATATAGAACCAACAATCTAGGCGCGTCAGAATTAAGATCTCTGGCGCGTGGTATTTATGAACAACAAGATTCTACTTATTCTTTGAAAGAACAAGATCAAGAAAGACAAATACTTGAAGTTAACAACACAATGCGTCAACTTGTAGATGTTTTAGAAAAAAAAGAAAATATATTAACGGAGCAAAAAAATGAAGATTAAGCACAACAAAAAGAGGAACACCGCTTTTGTTTTCGAATCATTATTAAGAGAAGCAACAGTTGCTATCATAAAAAATGATACCGACAAGCAACATAAAGTTGTTCAGATCATCAAGAAGCACTTTACTGCTGACTCGGAGTTGAAGAAGCATCTTGAATGTTATCGTTCGCTTTATGAAAACCAAAGTTTGAATACCGAAATAAGTGAAAAAATCCTCACCGAAGCAAAAATGGCTTCACGCTTAATCGACCCACACGGTTTGTTCAAGAAGCAAACAGAACTAATCAACGATATCAACACAACTCTTTCTCCGTCTGTGTTTTCTAACTTTGTTCCCAACTACAAGACCTTAGCAACTATCGATCAGATCTTCTGTGACAAGTTGCCGCCAAAAACACGTGTTATGCTGGAAAGCACTATCGTTGAGAATATGACGAAGAACGCTCCGGAAAATGTAGTCAATGAAGAAATTGATAACACTACGGTGTCTTGCTTTGTAGGAAAGTTTAATGAAAAATATTCAGAGACTTTATCCGAAGAGCAAAAGCAGCTTTTATCTCATTACATAACTTCCTTTACAGATAACGCTGTGTCGTTAAAGATGTTTTTAAACGAAGAAATCGTAAGACTTAAAGATGCGATTGTAGAGTCTTCTTCCGACGAGATATTTGCTGAAGACACAGAGATGAAGCAAAAGGCAAGCCAAATAATTGAAAAACTTGAAGGGTTTAAGAAGGCGCAAATAAACGATGATATCCTTCTGACCGTTTTAAAGACACAAGAGTTAGTAAAGGAAATGTCCAATGGCAGTAATAATTAAGATCGGAAAAGAAGCGAACGCAAAGAAAGTTCGCCTTGAAATGGACTTAAGAAAGTCCGTCAATGGCGATCTTATGATCTTTGACCACGGCGACATTGATATTGTTTTATCACCATCAAAGAACAAAGTTGTTGTGTTTCCAAAAGAAACTATGAGCGACTTGGTTTATGGAGCACAAAACAGATTATTCGCGCACTTAAGAAAGCGCGGCATTGTTGTTGCAGAAAGCATTCAAGGTGGAGCGTTCTATGGCTCTCTTGAGGGAATGCTTGAAGAGTCTGCCGATCCTGATGCTAGTGCTGCAAAATTGGCGCTTATCAACATTCACAACTTTATCGAAGAAGAGCGTCCATACTTTGAGCAGACAGAAGCAATAGTTTCTATGGCTGATGATGAGCTACTTCATCCAGACAAGGCACATTCAACAGAGTTAGGCGAGGTTCCACAAGAAGTTGAGCAGGGTTCTGTACGACCGGGATATGTGAGAGATCCATACTCGCTTGGTTATATGTATACGGTGTAGAATGGAATTACTAACATTTATATTGTGCGCCTATGGGCTAACACAAATAATGGTGTACGGAAAGGTTTTTGACGGAATAAGACCAACCGAAGGCAGACTTGGGCAACTCTTTAAGTGCCCAATGTGTATGGGCTTTCACGTCGGCTGGTTTTTAATGCTGCTTTCTCCGTTCACGGAACTATTTAGTTTTGAGGTTTCTGTAACTAATTATTTCTTACTTGGTTGGTTATCATCAGGAACATCTTATGTATTAAACATGGTATTTGGAGACAATGGAGTTAAATATGAGCACAAACACGCAAATCCAGACAACTGCCACTTGGACAAACAAGTGGATGCTTCAGCCAGTGAGACGCTGTTGTAAAGGGAGTTAGCTATGGGTCAGAAGTTATTAAGAGAGTATTTTGCTTTATGCGATGGTGGAGTTTGCCAAGACCTCTTGACTGAGGATGAGAAGCGTTATGTTGCTGACGGTGGCATGATCCTTTCCGGTATTATGCAAATGACCGAAACCCAAAATGGAAACGGCAGAGTTTATCAGCACAGCACCATGGTCCGAGAAGTCCAAAACTACCAAAAGCTTGTAAAAGAGAACAGAGCACTTGGCGAACTTGATCACCCAGATGACTCAGTTATTAACTTGAGAAACTGCTCCCACATGGTCACAGAAATATGGATGGAAGGCAAGAACGTAATGGGTAAAATTAAAGTTCTTGATACGCCATCTGGAAAGATTTTGAAAGAACTTGTTAATGGTGGTGTTACTGTGGGCGTTTCATCTCGCGGTATGGGATCCGTTAGAGAAGAGAAAGGCAGAACAATTGTTGAAGACGACTTCCAGTTGATATGCTTTGACATGGTTTCTGAGCCATCAACCCCCGGCGCATTTATGATGAAAGAAGCCAAAGACTACCAAAATAAAGTTTTCACAAAAGCAGATAAAATCAATAGATTGTTAAACGAGGTTTTAAATGAAGAAAAGTGATTTAAAGAATATCATTAAACCACTTGTTAAAGAATGCATACACGAAGTCCTTTTGGAAGAAGGACTTTTGTCGAATGTGGTTTCCGAGGTCGCCAAGGGGCTGAACTCCAACGTTGTAGTAGAACAAAAACAACAAGTCGTCAGACCACAACCAAAAGTTGACCCAGCACAAGAGCTTGCAGAACGACGCAAGAAACTAATGGCTGCGGTGAATAAAGATGCCTATAATGGTATCGACATCTTTGAAGGCACAACGCCTATAAAAGAGGCAGCTTCAGCACCCGGCGCACCAGACCTTGGTGCTCCTAACGATGCTGGTGTAGATATAAGTTCCATCATTGGGACTTCTTCAAAAATCTGGGAAAGATTAAAGCAGGACTGAAATGAAAAAAGGATCACAAGTCGTCGTAACACCGAGACACCCAAAAGAAAACAACGAAAGATTAATCAGAAGATTCTTAAAGAAAGTTAAAAAAGAAAGAATCGTAGAAGAAGTAAGAGAAAGAAGAAGATATAAGAAGCCTTCTGTAAAGAAGAAAGAAAAACAAGAACGTGCTCAACGTGCTCGGTTCAGAGAAGAACAAAAACGTGTTCGTGCTCAACAAAGACGCACTAGAAAAAATAAATGACTATTTATATTGTAAATCAAAATTTTGAAGGAGTTTTATAATGTCATCTTGGGGAGAACCCGGCTTAAGTCACGTCGGCGCTTATCAAGTCAGTGGTCAGCCTTATGCCACTGGAAGTATTAATTGCAAACTGGATGCACGACCTATAACAGATTGTGTGATAGATTTTCCATACGTCGCTCGTTGGGTTAAAATCATCAACAAAGACACAAGTAACGATTGCACAGTAGCTTTTTCTATCGCGGGTACCCAAGGTTCAGGAAACTATTTTACAGTAGCAAAAGCTGATGACGATGCCAATGGCGCCACGGGCGATAGCGGCGTTTTGGAACTCAAAGTATCTAGAATAGTGATATCTGGATCAAATAACGTAGATGTTGTAGCAGGCTTAACAAACATTGCACCCAAGCGCACTGCAACCGACGATGGTCCAAGCTGGTCAGGGTCAGCAGGAGTAGGCTAGCCCGATGGCTAACTTTGGCTGGGCATATGTAAACTGTTCCGGCTCCGGTGGCGGAGGCGGAGGAGAAGGTTCTGAAGGACCAATTTATTCCGTACAATTTATGACGGCATCTGGCACAGGTGTGTCCAGCGGTTCTCTTGACTTTACGTATAACTATACCACTAATACGGCGGTCTTATCGGGTAACTTGATAGTCACCGGCACAGTCAGCGCCAGTGTTTTTCAATATCGAGATATAACAATTATCGACGCCACAGGCTCAACATTCTTTGGCGACACGATAGATGATATTCACTCGCGTACAGGAAGTTTGGAGATCTGGTCAGGCACAACAGCCATCTTATCAGCCAGTAGTTATTCGCAACAAACTTTTGTTAAAGGCTTCGGCGGTAACTACACAAATGTAACAAGCAGCCACCACACTGCGTCTACTTCAGATCACGTACTTGGTATAAATGCTGTTGTAACTCCGCCAGCAAATGTATATGTTACTATACCAAGTCCTGCTGACTTTTCTGCTGGAGCGATATTGGTTATTAAAGATGAAGTAACGAGCGCCCGTGGGCTCTCAAACATTACGTTAACTCGCTCTGTGGACGATACATATACATTTGATGGTGATCCAACTTATATCTTAACAGGTACAATGCCTGCAATTAGTTTGTATTCAAATGGAAGCAATTGGTTTGTCTTCTAATTATTAAAGGAGGCGACAAATGGCTTACAACAATTTATCAGGCACAGTCTTACAGCCAAACCATTTCCTCCCCAGACAGGATCACAATGGAAATGTTATTGTTCCAATTGTTTCCGGCAATTTATCGACTTCTGATGGCGCAAACATCATCAATGTGCCTCGCGTTTATAACGCAACAAATAACTCGCTTTTAACTAACGTTAATGGTGATGCAAATACAATAACGTGCGAAACCAACCTTACGTTTGACGGTGATACATTAAATGTTGTAGGCGATATTAGTGCTAGCATCGGTATATCTGCATCCGTATATTATGGAGACGGAAGCAATTTAACTAATATTAGAGCCGATAATGTTGCTGCTGAAGGACCAGCACACTCTATTCAGTATCATGATTATGTTGATGGGGACTTCACTGGCTCAGCAAACTTGCTGTTTAGTTCTTCAAACTTATATTTGACTGGTAACTTGGAGATGTTTGGAACAGGAACAGTAGAAGGAGATCTGATACCAGCACAAGCAGATATTTATAACCTTGGTTCACCATCAAATCCTTGGGGATCGTTATATATTTCAAGCAGCACAATCCACTTTGGAACAGACAGACTAAGCGTCCGTGATGGTCATTTGCAATATGGCTCAGGCTCTTTAGAGCAGGGTATGCAAATTGGTCATATGCACTTAGTAAACAAAGGCATCCATATGGATAATGGCTATCAGCTTGACTTAAATGCTGCTTGTATCAAGATACACGGTGGCGTAGTTTACAATAGAAGTCTTGTATCTGGAAACTATTCTTTAAGCGCACAAGACTATTATCTTGGCGTTGATACATCACAAAACCCTGTGTCTTTGACGCTACCAAGCGCCAGTCTTTTGGCGACTGGTCAAACGTTTGTTGTAAAAGATGAAGGCGGATCCGCGAACACAAATAACATAACAATTCAAGTATCAGATTCAGATTTAATTGACGGTCAAAATTCAGTTATTTTAGAGTCACCTTTCGCATCGATCCAGCTTTATTGTAACGGCACCGATAAATTCTTTATCTGCTAAAAATTTAAGACCCAAAACATACTACTTAATAGTGATGCATGGCTTCCGTGCATCGAATTTGGATAAGTTTACTTATCCGCCTAAACCATAAAAAACTATAAATGGAGGGTTTTTAAAATGGCTTATAAATTTCAATTAGGACCTGCCGTCATGAGCGGCTCCCTTACTCAAGAGGGTGGTCTTATTATTAAAGATGACGATGGTTCAATTCGTCTCAATGTAGATCGCCTCACAGGCGAACTTTCTGGCTCCGGTGACTTGAAAATTGGTGGTGCCGTTAAGCTCGACGGTGTTGCTGATGCTGCTATCGACGTACAGTCCGACAGCCTTTACTTCCTTGATGGCGATGGCCTCATGAAGAAAGAAGCAGTTGGCGACCTTATGGCTGCTGTTGCAGGCAACGGTCTTAGCGAAAGCGGTGATCAACTTCGAGTTAACGTTGATGATTCTTCAATCGAGATCAGCGCCGACACACTTCAAGTCAAGGCTCTCGGTATTACCGATGCTATGCTTGCTGGCTCTATCTCTGACGCTAAGCTTGCTCAAGACTACGTTCAAGTTGGTGAGTTCACCGGTTCGTTCGCTGATGTTCTTGCAACTCACGACACTGATGATCTTGCTGAAGGTTCTAGCAACCTCTACTACACCGACGCTCGCGCTCGCGCTGCTATCAGCGAGGATGCTGACATCCTTGACTACGACAGCAGCACTGGTGTTCTTAGCGTAGTTGGTGCTGCAATGTCTGGTTCTACTCTCGACATCGTTGGCGATTCTTCGGCTGCTACTGCTGTCCGTTCGCACTTCTCTGCTGGTGAGATGCTTGGTCTCTCTGGTGGCGAGTTCTCGATCGACGCTGCTGCTTTCTCTGGCTCTTGGGCTGATGTCCTCGCAACCAAAGACACAGACGATCTTGCTGAAGGTTCTAGCAACCTTTACTTCACCGACGCTCGCGCCCGTCAAGCTATTAGCGTGACTGATGCTGGTGGTGATGGCTCCCTTGCATACGATAACTCCACAGGCGTTATCACTTACACTGGTCCATCCGCTGCTGAAGTTCGTGCTCACTTCTCCGCAGGTGAGATGATCAGCATTTCTTCGGGTGAGATTGCAGTCGATGCTGCTGTCTTCTCCGCTTCTGCTGATGTTCGTTGGGATGCTAAGATGGCTGCTGCCGACACTGGTGATCTTGCTGAAGGTTCTAACCTTTACTTCACCGATGCCCGCGCTCGTCAAGCTATCAGTGTTACTGATGCTGGTGGTGACGGATCATTGGCTTACGACAACAGCACAGGTGTTTTAACTTACACTGGACCAAGTGCTGCTGAAGTACGTGCCCACTTCTCTGGTGGCGAGATGATCTCCATCACTGATGGCGAAGTTGCAATCGACGCTGCTCTCTTCTCGGCTTCTGCTGATGTCCGCTGGGACGCTAAGATGGCTGCTGCTGATACTGGCGATCTTGCTGAAGGCTCTAACCTTTACTACACTGACGCTCGCGTCCACAACGCTCTTACCATGGAAGCTGCTCGTTTCATCACTTATGATGGTAGCGGTAACTTCGCAATGGATGAGGCTCTCTTCAGTGGTTCTGCTCGCGGCCTTCTTTCTGGCGGTGAGATGGTTGACTACGCTTCGGCAACTGGTGAGATCAGCATCAACGCTGTCGCATTCTCTGGTTCATGGGCCGACGTTCTTGCAACCAAGGACACCGATGACCTCGCTGAGGGTTCTAGCAACCTTTACTTCACTGATGCACGTGCTCGTCAAGCTATCTCTGTCACTGACGCAGGTGGCGACGGCTCTCTCTCATACGACAACTCAACTGGTGTGATCACTTACACTGGTCCTTCGGCTGCTGAGGTCCGCGCACACTTCACCGCTGGTGACGGTCTTGCTGTCGCTGATGGTGACTTCAGTGTGAACGTTGACGACTCGTCTATCGAGATCAACGCTGATACTCTTCGTATCAAGGCTGACGGTGTTACAGGCGCTATGCTTGCTCCTGCTGTCGCTGGTGTTGGTCTTGCCCAAGACGGTTCTGGTAACCTCGATGTTGACCTCAACGAGTTGACCGCTGCTACTGTTGATGTGGCTGCTGATAGCATTGCTATCGTGGACGCTGACGACAGCAACGCTTCTCGCAAGGAAAGCATCGCTGACCTTGTGGCTGCAATGGCTGGTTCCGGTCTTTCCGCAACCAACGGCGTTCTCTCGACAGAGGCTGGCGTAACCCAGTCGTTCGTTGATGCTAACGCAACTCTTGTTGAGGGTATGAACTTCGGTACTGTTACTCTCTCTGCTGATCGTACCCTTACTCTTCCATCTGCACCTTCTAACGGTGACGTGGTTCGTGTTAAGGCTCCAGCATCCCTCGGTGGTAACGATCTTATCGTTGCTGTTGACGGCGGCACTTCGCACCTCATTGATGGTCAAGCAAGTGTTGTACTTGAGTCCGATGGCGCTGCTATCGCTATGCAGTACGTTGGTAACAACGTCTGGATCGTCTTCTAAGATTGCTTACAATCTAGAAGATTGTCTTATTTACTGGATGCCCTCCTTGTGGGGGCATCCTTTTTTTTGACTATTTATATCTGTGACTAATATCAAGACTTTGGATCTGCACGGAGAATATCATCGAGACGTTGAAAACAAAGTTGTAAACTTTATTTTAATGAACGACGCTCCTCTGAAGATCATAACAGGTGACTCCGAGATGATGCGAGAGATCGTATTCAGCATACTAGACGAACACGGGTTTGAATATCACCCGGAGTTCCATACTAATTACGGCGCATTTATTATCAGAGATAAAACGAATTTATAACCTATTTATAGACGAGAGGAAATAAAATGGCTTACAATGTTCTTAAGGGCATAGTTGAAGGCTCCGTGGATCAATACGGAGATCAAGAAATAGATGGCGTAAAAGTCTTCAAAAATACAATAAGCGCAAGTGTATTCTACGATACAGATGCACAAAGTCCATGCGCAACAATGAAAGATGTGGCAATTAAAAACATTGTTGGTGGAAGCAAGGGTGCCTTACTTACGTTTGAAGACGAAAACACAGCAAGGGCAAGCGACAAACTCACTTTTGATGGTGAGACATTAAAAACAAACACCATTCACGCAGAAGAGTTTCATGGCTCAGCAGCAAACCTCGTCGATATTCCAGCAGATAAAATTACAGGTAAAGTTCATGCTGACTCTATTAGCATTGGAAGTGGACTACATTCTGTACACGGAAACGTACAAGTTAACTGCGGTGCAGGTATACTCGCTGAAGAGGATGGATTATCAATTGACTTATCTACAAACGGCGGTTTGACGGTTAAAGGTTCAAAGTTAGCAATTGACTTAGAGAATATGGATAAAATAAACATCAGCGGTCAAAACTTAAGTGATAATGATCTGCTGTTAGTATCAGACATATCTCACAAAAACACAACAAGCACAACACTTTTGAATTTCTATGAAGGTTATGTATCACACAAAATACATCAAGCTGTCGGCGGTATTGGAGACGTGCAAATAAAAGACAAACGAGGCTTTACAGCAACTTCAAAACTCTCATATGACTTAGCATCTGATACTTTAAAGGTTGATGGAAAAGTTGACGCTAGTTCTCTCAAAGTAAACAAGTCGCTTTATTGTAATGGCGCTGTGTATAGTAACATAAAGACAATTGCTAGCAGAATTTATGAAGCGCAAAGTGAAGACTATACGCTACTGTGTGACACGAACAGCAGCCCAGTTACCGTGATGCTGCCTCCTGCGCGCAACAATGCCGGAAGAATTATCAATGTTAAGATGACTACCAGTGGGGAGTCAAAGAAAGGCACATACCCAGTAGTTTTAAAAGCCGCAGAGGGTGCAATAGACTTGACAGATGAAATGATTATAAAAACAAACCACTCGTCCCGCTCTCTTCAGTCCGATGGAGTGGCTTGGTGGGTTATAAGCTCAAAAGGCAAATAAATAAAAGGAAGTAATAAATGGCATATAATAATCAGAAAGGTTCCCAGCATACCGGAGATATCCAGTACGAGGGTGACCCAAACGACGTTCAGATAGACTTTGAAAACGATCAGATTATTTTAAAAACAGGTGGAGCACCAAGAGTAAACATAACGAACACCGAGGTATCTAGTTCGGGCATATCAAGAATTATAACTCTTTCTGCTTCTGCTGATGCATATGTTAGCGGTGCTGTTTCGGCATCTGTGTTTTATGGTGTTGGAACAGGCATCACAGGCATTCCTTCTACTGGTATTACACCCGCTGGATCCGATAACGAAATTCAATTTAATAACGGCGGCGTTATGGGAGCATCGGCTAACTTGACTTGGACCGACACGCATTTATTTGTCTCAGGCACAACTGTGTTGAGCGGAACGCTTTTAACGCACGATATCCTTCCAATAATTGATGAACAATACAGTATTGGTATTGATACTCTTCGATACGAGAACGCTTATTTTAATTATATGAATGGCGGCGTTGCCTTTGATGCAGTTAACGATGAGGGTGTAGCAATTACCAAGGGTCAAGTTGTTTACATTAAAGGTATTTCCGGCGGCACACCCACAGTTGCGCTAGCAGCATGTGATGTTCCAGCCAAGATGCCGGCATTTGGTTTTGTTGCTGACGGGTCAATTAACAATGGCGCCCAAGGTCGTATTGTTACAATGGGACGCTTAAATGGAGTTAATACATCCATTTTTACAGAAGGCGACATACTATATGTCCAAACAGGCTCAAATGGAACATCGGGCAGTTTTACAGCAACTCGACCAACTGGTTCTAATAATTTACTTCAGAATATTGGTAAAGTAACCGAGGCTGCTGCTTCTGGTCAAATTCGCGCTGGTGGTGCCGGCAGAACTAATGCAACTCCAAACTTGGACAAGGGCTATTTGTTTGTCGGAAATGATGGTGATTGTTCTGTGCAAGACAACACAATATACGTTTCGTCGTCTGCAAATAGAGTTGGTATTAATACCATTCCGCTTGACTCAACACTAGAGGTCGATGGAACAGTTGCAGTAAGTGGGAATGTAAATATCCGACAAAATGCAAACTTCTTCCAAGGCTACTCAACCACCAACTCTAACGTATCGCTAATTGGAGTTTACTCTGATGACGTTATTCATGTTGGTAATTTGGGATACGATATTAGTTTAAGAGACGACACATTTGTTCAAGGAAACATTTCCGGTTCTGGAACAGCACAGTTTGTCGGAGCAACAATACTAGGAAACGATCTTACAGTTTCAGGCTCAACAATAATGGAGTCCTTAACGGCAAATGGTATCACAAACGTAGGTGTTTACTCTGGATCGAGCACTCTACACGTTGATGGTAACGCGACATTTGGCTCCGACGTTCTTGCTAGTGGATCGATAAGCGCATCTGTCGGCTTATCCGCAGGAACATTTATCAGTAGTTCTCTTGGTATTCACGTCACAGGATCTCAACCGCACATAGCAATTGGCGACAAGTTTGCTTACGATGCATTATCTGGTATGCTTTCTATCAGACCTTCGGATACAAGTAATAAAACACTTGCTCTAATGCAAGCAGCCGATGCTGATGGTGGTCGCATTGCTCTCGGTGTTTCTGGTTCTGGTCAAATTACAGTTGGTGGCGCAGCATTCGACGGTGTTGCGAACTTTGTCGGAACAGACATTGAAAAACTTATCCATGCTCAGTCAGACAGCCACAACCCTGTATTCCAAGTCAGTGGTTCTGGAGAAGTTATAATAGGTTCAAACACGCCAACACTAATATTCAACGACGGTGCAACACCCGCAGCTAGTATTGGTGTTAATGCTGGTGACAATGTCATTATTGAAAATTTTGTGTTAAATAAAAGCATAGTTTTCAAAACAAATGATGGCGGAACTTCAAAAGAAGCAATACGCATTACAGGATTGTCCACGTTGCCCGGTAGTGTCAGCCCAGAAGTTGTTATCAATGAAGGTTCCGATTCTTTAATGGACTTCCGTGTCGAGAGCGATAACAACACACATATGTTATATGTTAGTGGTTCTAATGATAGAGTTGGTATTGGTACGGATGCTCCTGAAACCGAACTTCACATTAATGGCGGACTAACACTAACTGAAAAATCTTCAGATCCTGCGGACCCAGCAGAAGGAAATTCAGTGTTATGGATGTCGAATGGTGTCGGTTCTGGCGATGACGGCGACATTATGATGAAGATAACTGCCGGCGGTGTTACCAAAACTATAACATTGGTTGATTTTAGCGCAGCGTAAAACGGTAGCAAAAAATGGACTTTTGTGAGCGTGAATACTATTTATTTTGAATTATTGTCGAAATAAGGAGAGAATTCATGTCTAGTTTACTTGGTGAGGCTATTGTCGATGCTAAGGCACTTCGCGAAAGCGCACTTAAAAATGCTGAAAGCACAATTATCGAAAAGTATTCCGATGAGGTCAAAAAGACCCTCGAAGCACTTTTAGAGCAAGAAGAAGATCTTGCTGCCGGTCTAGACGCCGCTGGTCTCGAAACTCCCGACTTAGGTTTGGGCGAAGAAGAAGCAGCACCAGCAGACACCGAAGTAACCGAAGACGAAGTTCCTCTCGCTGCAACCGACGACTTCTCACAGAACGAAGGCGACAACCTCTCCGACTTGCCTAACTCTGGTGAAGAAGTTGAACTTAACATCGACCTCGGCGCCCTCCAAGAGTCAATTGAGCAATTAGCCAAGACTCTTGAAGAGGATGAGGAAGTTGAGATCGACCTTAACGAGGAAGGCGCTAAGCCAGACTATCTCGACTTAGACAAAGACGGCGACAAGGAAGAGCCCATGAAGAAGGCAGCCAAAGACGCCAAAGAAATGAAAGAAGAAATGGACGTGGATGTTGAAGACGACGCCGCAAAAGCAGAAGCGGACGATGAGCAAATGGACGACTTGGAAGAAGAAGTTGATGCCGATGCTCTCGTTGATGCTATTATGGAAAAACTTACCGCTGATATGGGCTTTGACCTTTCCGGTTGGGCAGGTCGTCCTACGTCACAATTAAAAGACGAACAAGAAATGGAGTTAGCCGCCGAGGCATCTGATGATACACTCGAAGAAGACGACGACTCCGAAGAAGATTTAAACGAATCATTAACTGAACTTGAAGATGAGAACAATTCATTGAAAGCGCAGTTGGATAAATATAAGCAAGTTGTTGAAGAGATCAAGGAGAACCTTTATGAGGTTAACCTCTCTAACGCTCGCTTACTTTATACGAACCGAGTATTGAGAAATACCTCCTTAAATGAGCGACAAAAAGATAAAATTGTCGATGCTATTTCTAGCGCCGGTTCTGTAGCAGAAGCAAAGACTATCTTTGAAACGCTTCAAAGCGCAGTGGAGGCTAAGCCTAAGCACAGCCCACAATCACTTAGCGAGGCGATCGGTCATAAAGCTTCTGTTATTCGTGCTACTCGTAAAGAGGCAGCACAACCACAAGATGCATTCTCAGATAGAATGCGTCGATTAGCTGGAATAAAATCATAATTTATAAAAAAAAGGAGGTGATTAAATGTCTAGTATTATCGAAAGGTTGACTGAAGGTGTAGTCAACCGTGATATGCGTGCCGAAGGCTCTGCTCTTCTTTCAAAGTGGGAGAAGACCGGTCTTCTTGAGGGTCTCGATTCCGATGCGAATCGTAACTCCATGGCTCGCTTGCTTGAAAACCAAGCTAAAGAACTACTTCGTGAGAGTTCAACCATGGCCGGTGGCGATATCGAGGGCTTTGCAGCCGTCGCATTCCCCATTGTGCGCCGTGTTTTTGCTGGCTTGATCGCAAACGATCTCGTCAGTGTTCAACCTATGAGTCTCCCCTCGGGTCTCATTTTCTTCCTTGACTTCACAACGTCCACGGACGGTGCTGGTCTTCCCCGTTTAGGTTACGGTTCTTCGGAAGAGTCCCTGTATGGTGGCGGTCGTATCGCGTCTCAGATCACTGGTGGTGTCATCCTGACAGCAGCCAATGCTGAGGCCGGTCCTTACGCTCTCAACAACGGCTATGCATCCCCAACCGGTGCCATCGCCGCTGCTACCACTCTCGTTGCTTCTGGTACAGTTGCTGACGGTGGTGTTGCAGACTTCGACACCGTTACTGATGGTTTCGATGGTACTGCTGGTTACAACGTTGCCCGCCTTCTTCGTTTCGACGCTGACTTGGTTTCTGGTTCTGCTTTCGCAGTTGCAACAATCGACCGTGCGGACCTCGCCTCTGGCGGTGCTAACCTTGAGGACTTGGTTGCTGTGACAATCACATCTTCTCTCGGTGCCGCCACTATCCAAACTCGTCGTCTTACTCGCGAAGATGATCTTGACGCTGATAAGCTTCTTGTCACCCTCGTCTCGACAACTGGTAGTGCTACTGCTGCACACATTACTGCACTTGCTGGTAAGCTCAACGCTATCACTCACTTCGATGCTCCTATCAAGGATGACTTCGTTGCTGGTGGTGCTCTTGGCTCACTTAAGGGTGATGATCCTTGGGGACTTGAGAACAACGAGAAGATCCCCGAGATCGACATCAAGGTGGACAGCGTTGCTGTTACCGCAGTCACCAAGAAGCTCAAGGCTAAGTGGACTCCGGAGTTAGGTCAAGACCTTAACGCCTACCACAACCTTGATGCAGAGGTCGAGCTTACTTCGATCCTTTCTGAGCAAATTGCTCTTGAGATCGACCGTGAGATCCTTGAAGACCTCGTTAAGGGTGCAACTGCTGGTACTTTCTACTGGTCACGCTCACCGGGCTTGTTCGTTAACCGCGACACAGGTGCCGAGGTTGGTGCATCCGCTAAGGCTCCGGACTTCACCGGTACCGTTAGCGAGTGGTACGAGACTCTCGTTGAGACCATCAACGATGTTTCTGCACAAATTCACCGCAAGACTCTTCGTGGTGGTGCTAACTTCATCGTCTGCGGACCTGAAGTTGCCAACGTCCTTGAGTTCACCGCTGGCTTCCGTGCTTCCGTCACTGCTGACGACGAGCGTGGTTCTATCGGCGCTCAGAAGGTTGGTGCGCTCACCAAGAAGTTCGATGTTTACGTCGATCCTTACTTCTTGCGTAACGTGATTCTCGTTGGTCGTCGCGGAACTTCTTTCCTTGAAAGCGGTTACGTGTACGCTCCATACGTGCCACTGCAAACCACTCCTACGATCTTCGGACCAGAAGACTTCGTACCCCGTAAGGGCGTCATGACTCGCTACGCTAAGAAGATGGTGCGTCCTGACATGTACGGTCTTGTTATCGTCCGCGGACTCCTTGGAGAGAGCGGCGCTTAATAGCGACTAAACTCATATAAGAAGCTCCCTTGTTTCGGCAAGGGGGCTTTTTTATTTTTTGAGACATCCTCTCACTTTTGTTGTACGGCAAACTACTTATTAATGCCTTTATTATATAGGAGAACTTATTATGGGTAAGAAATGGAAACGCATCTTATTGCAAAGAAGAAACGCAGCACCCGCCGCAGTCGCTGAAGCACCGGCTCCCGCTGCTGTTGAAAAGGCTCCAGAGCCAGTTGCTGTAGAAGAAGTCGTCGAAGAAGCCCCCGAGCCAGAAGCTGAAGTTGTCGAGAAGAAGATGAAGCCTGCTAAAGCTAAGAAATCATCAAGACGCAGCAAGTAACATAGGAGAACCGGTGAGTGCCAACGAATTTAAGTCCAAAATCAACTCAGAGCGCAATTGTATTAACGTCTACTGGATCAACAGACGCCGTTAGTGCTGCGTGTCCGTTTGGCATATACACTGGTTCCGCAAACTTCTTAAGTGGTGCATCAGACCAAGTTGCTTATGTTTATAAGAAGCTTGGTGGTGATGTTGTCGATATTGAACTTACTCCGTCAAATGTATATGCTGCTTATGAAGAAGCTGTCTTGGAGTATTCATATATCATTAACTTGCACCAAAGCAAGAATGTAATATCGACTGCACTTGGGAACACAACAGGAACTTTTGATCACGATGGTGTGTTGTTGACTGGTCCTGTTAGTGGTAACTTGCGTTACCCAAGGTTTCAATCTTCATACGCTAATAAAGTTGGCGATGGTATGGCGGCTATGGCTGGAGTCGGAGGAACTATCCCGCAGTACTCGGCTTCCTTTAAGCCGACAGCACAGAGACAAGACTATGATCT
>Ga0222718_10002255_pt1 | contig 17513 bp, 23 predicted proteins | sample C33_27DmetaG_FD_165045 | JGI IMG/M metagenome (GOLD analysis project Ga0222718, IMG submission 165045) | Estuarine water microbial communities from San Francisco Bay, California, United States - C33_27D | ecosystem: Environmental > Aquatic > Marine > Unclassified | place: USA: California... | reverse complement strand
GTAATTTACTTTCTTCCCAATTAATAATATAAGAAGATAGATTTAATACACTGTCTACTTCAACATTTACATCATCTGGGAGGTAATAGCTTGATTTTTTTAATTGGGTAAATGTTAGGAGAGCATAATCGATCTCCCAAGGCATAAAATGGTATGTAAATTTAACATTCATTATACATTTGATTTAGTCCTTCTTTTAACCCAATTAGTTCTGATTCTATTTCGGAGGGTAAAGTATGGGGTGAAATATAATCTAGACCATTGGAACCTCCAATTACAATAGGAACTTTATGTTCACCCAATTTATTAATCATTTCAGCTAAATTACCTAATTTATGCTTTTGAGAATATACTAAATCTAAGTCATAAGGTAAAGTATTATCTTCAAAATACATTTTAATAATAGTAGCTATATCCTTGTCATAAAAGAAATCCATTTGAATGTTATTATGGACTTCCATTGTTTCATTATTTTTATATTGGGTAATATTATTTTTAAAGAAACGTTGTGGTTCCTCTAACTCACCAAAACAACCATACAAGCGTAAAACAACAACGTTATTATAGTTAGTAGCTTTAATTGAGATTTCTTTTTTAGCTGCGCCATAAAAATAAGGTTTAAGAGTACGTTCAGCTCCAGAGCCAAACACAAACATCTTTTTAAATTTATCTGAATGTTCTGCTAGGTTATTAAACATAGCTAAATCAGTTTCATATACTTTTTCTGTATCGGGAAGGGTACGTTTACCTCCTTTAGTAGCAGTGTGAATTACATAATCAATTTTGTTATTAGCAAAAAATGAATCTACCTGTTCTTTATCACTAATGTTTAACTCCTGTCTTGATTTAGCTATGATATCATATTCAGATAAATCTCTAATTAGACACTTACCTATATAACCATTAGCTCCTGTAATTAAAATTTTCATCGACTTAAATTTAAGTAACTTGGTTTTCTGTTATAGATTAACTTATTAAATATTTTCTTTTCAGGTGTAGAGGGTTTATATAAAGTAATGTTTTTAAAATTAGACATTATTTCAATATCTTCTTCAGCCCAATGTGAAAAACCTAAATAACCATAATCTTTATCTCTACCACCACCTACTAACTTAACTGGGATTTGTTCATGGTCTAAATAGTTTCTAATCCATTCAAATGGTCTGTATAATACAAATGGTGTAATAGAATATACTACAGGCACTTTACCTTCCATAGCCATACCACAAGCAGCCCCTAACATTAATTGTTCTGAAGATAGAAAATTAATAAAACGATCTGGGTAGTCAATTTTAATTCTATCCCACAAGCCATATCCTAAATCACCTGTTAGCAAGTAAATATTTTCATTTACTGCCATTTCATTGTGTAAAAATTCTGCGAATTGTTTTCTCATAATGATTTATAATCTTCTTCACTCATAATATGATAATGAGCATTTAAACCTTTTAAAAATGGTGCTTGATTAACTGTTGTAAAATGAAGGTTAATAGTAGGTAAAAATGCTTTTAAACGAGTAACTAAATACTCAACATCAACCTTATCATATGCAGCATAACCATTTATATTAACATGCACTTCAATATTTTCAACATGATTTTCTTTAATAAAACGTAATGCTTCCCAAATACTACCTTCAGCTGCTTCACCATCACTAATTAAAACATGAACTTTACGTTTTGGATTTGCTAATGCTCTACCTACAGCAATTGTAATTCCTGTACCCAGACTACCTGTAGAGCAGTATAACCCATTTTCTTCATCTCTATGAGGATGACCACCATGTTTTTTAAATAATTCTTCAGCATCTCTACCTTCATGTTTTTCTAAAACAGCATATAAAGCTAAAGCGGCATGGCCTGAGGATAAAATGAAAATGTCATCTGGGTGTTTATTGGTGTAGATTTCGTTTATGATTTCTACACTTGATAGGTAAGAACCTAAATGTGATAACTTATTTTTATAAGCTATATCTAAAATACGTTTTTTTAAATCTACCATATAAAGTTCTTTTTATAGTATTCTACAATAGTAGGTAATTCTTCATCAAATACCTTTTTTGGAGACCAACCTAATGCTCTTAATTTAGAATCATCTAAAGCATACCTAACATCTTGCCCATCTCTACTATAAGATAGATCTAGATTATCATTAATATTTAAATTACTATCATATAGGTTAATAATCTTTTCTACTGTCTCTAAATTGGTTTGTTCAAACCCCCCACAAATGTTATAAATTTCATTTTGGACTCTAGCGTCAATAATAGCCATTACTGCTTCAGCAGTATCATCAGCATGCAACCAATTTCTAATAGGAGTACCTCCATTATGTAAGGGGATATCACGTCCTAATTTTAAAAATTTAACCGATTTAGGGATAAGCTTTTCAGTATACTGACCAATACCATAATTGTTAGTAGGACGAACTATAATATAAGGTAAATTATAAGTACGAGCCCAAGCTAAAATTAATTGGTCGGCTGCTGCTTTAGTAGCTGAGTATGGGTTGGAGGGTTTGAGTAAATCGGTTTCAACATGAGCACCATTTCCAATATCACCATACACTTCATCAGTACTAAAATGAATAAACACAGGTTGGTGTGTGTTTTCTTGTCTATAATTGCGAAGTAATTCTAAGATATGATGAACACCATTTATATTTGAATGTACAAAATCATCACTTCTTACAATTGAATTACCAACATGGGTTTCAGCTGCTGTATTAATAAAATAATCACAATCGTATAAAAATTCTATATCATTAATATCTTTGTCTTCAAATTCAAAGTTATCATAAGTATAAAATTCAGCAAGCAAGTCATAATTACAAGCATAAGTCCCTTTATCGATACCTCTTACATACCAACCACGTTCAAGACACTTACGTGTAACATAAGAACCAATAAACCCAAGACAACCTGTTACATAAACTACTTTCATTGAGCAAAAAATTCTTTAATTTTATCACAGACATAATCAACATCTTCAATTGTCATTCCGTGATGTGCTCCTAACAAGAAACCATTTTTCATAATAGTATCTGAATTGGGGAATTCTTGTAAGTATTCTCTATAAACCGGATGACGAGTTACATTACCAGCAAATGTTACCCGGGTTTGGATGTTATTATCTTCTAGGAAATGGAGTAATTCAAATCGTTTTTCAGATTGAAGAGGAATAGCTAACCAGTTAGGTTTAATACTATCATCAGGTAATACTAAATCACCTACACCTGTTAAGTTTTCAATATAGCGTTCAATATTTGCTCTACGAATACCTTCGAATTGCTTAAAACGTTCTAATTGAACTAAACCAAAAGCGGCATTCATTTCTGATGATTTGAAGTTATAACCTAATACACTATAAAGGAATTTATGGTCATAAGGAATACCATCTACACTATGGTTAAAACGATCCGACATGATTTCTGAATTATTGCCCATTCGACCCCAATCTCTAAATTGTAGACAAACATCACGTAATTTTTCATCATTAAACATTACCATACCACCTGAACCACCAGCTGTAATTACGTGTGAAGCATAAAAACTAGTAGTTGAAATATCAGTTTCAGGAGTATTGGTAACTGTATCAGCTGAATCTTCGATTAGAATAATATCTTCACGGCCCATAGCAACTAAACCTTCTTTAATTGCTTCCCAATTTGGTTTATTACCAATTAAGTTAGGAATCATAAGTACTTTTACTTCATCATCAATAGCATCTAATGTTTCTTGTACTTGGGAAACATAATCATTAATACCAACATCAGTAAACACAGGTTCAAGTCCTAATTGAATAATAGGTGCTAAAGTAGTAGAGAAAGTACAAGCCGGAGTAACTACCTTAGTACCTTTAGGTAATTGTAAGCTAGCTAATGCTAACAAACAGGCGGATGAGCCTGAGTTGACAAATACTCCATACTTTTTTCCAAAATGTTTAGCAATTTTTTCTTCAAATTCAATTGTACGAGGACCAAATCCTGCAATCCAACCATCTTTAAGACAGTCAACAACGGCTTGAATTTCTTCATCACCATATGCTTCAAATTGGTTAGGTGCGTACCAAACTTTTTTCATATTAGGTTATTTAATTTAAATACTTTTGTTATAGTGTCAGCTATATTCTGTTCGTAATCTACGAAATTTAGGGCAGCATTCCAATTTTGATTTATAGCTTCTCGTTTACTTTCGTAATAATCTTTATCTAGTTGGTTTATCTGATAGATTAGATCGTCAATGCTAGTAAATGTAATAATACCTTCAGGATTAAAGAATTCAGTTATATTACTACACCCCCAATAAATTGGAATAGTTTTAAGTAAAAAGCAATCTAGTATTTTTTCAGTAAAGTATCCTCTGTGTTGAGTATTTTCAATAGCAACCCCGTATTGCGAAAAACCGAATACTTGTTCTTTACCTTTACGAGCATCTTCTATATTATGTCTATCTCCATAAACATCATAGAATTTAGTTGGTATATTAATTTCATTTTCACGAGCTAATAATTCATGTCTTAACCCATGTCCATAAGTTTTATTTAAATTACCTCTTAAATGTGCTACTTCAAATTGTTTTAATTTAGTTTCTTCATATTGATCCTTTTTAAACCAAGTATGACCAAATGGAAGGAACATAGCATTATCACAATTATTTAATACTTTATCATCCCAAGTTAAAATTAATGTAAAACTATCTTTATTTTGGATAGCCCAGTCATGTAAACCAAAATATTCATTTGGTTCTTGTAGTACTAAAATGTTTATTGAAGATAATTCATTATAGCTAGTAGGGATATCATCTACAAACAGAGAAAAATCTACCCCACTAAGGTGAGATAGTTTTTCTTCAAATACTGATTGGTCAAAGTGTTTTACCTTTAGCTTCATAGTCGTTCCATCCAATACTCAATCATCTCATCAAGCATTGTTTCAAATGTATAATTAGGTTTCCACCCTAAACATCTTAGTTTAGTTGAATCACCTTTTAGATCTGTTAATTCTTCAGGGCGTAAAAAACGTTCTGCAGTCTCAACGTGTTGGGTCCAATCTAAATCTAATTTACCAAACACATATTCAACTAATTCACGTACTGAATGTGAGACACCAGTAGAACAAACATAATCATCAGGGGTGTCTCGTTGAAGGATCAGCCACATTGCTTCAACATAATCTTTAGCATGACCCCAATCACGAGTAGCATCTAAATTACCTAATACTAATTTATCTCGTAATCCTTTTTTAATTTCAACTGCGGTTTTAACTACTTTATTAGTTACAAAATTAGTTCCACGTCTAGGTGATTCATGATTAAATAGAATACCATTAGAAACAAACATATCATAAGAATTTCTATAGTTACGACAAATATTATAAGCGTATACTTTAGCACAACCATAAGGTGAAACTGGGTGCATTGGGGTGGTTTCACGTTGGAAACCATCTTTATCAATACAATTACCAAACATTTCTGATGATGATGCTTGATAAATTTTAGTATCAGGTTTTACTAGTTTAACTGCTTCTAATAAATTAAGTACACCTACACCTGTTGCTTGAGCTGTGTATACGGGTTGGTCAAAACTAACTCGTACATGGGATTGAGCTGCTAAATTATAAATTTCATCAGGTTGACATTTTTGAATAATGAATACTAATGAAGATAAATCAGTCATATCTGCATAGTGTAATTTACCCAATAATTGAGGGTAAATCTCATCTAAACGAGCAGTTTGATTTTCAGCTACAGAGTTACGTTTAATAGTACCCCATACTTCATACCCTTTTTCTAATAGAAATTCTGCTAAATAAGAACCATCTTGACCACTGATACCAGTGATGAGTGCAACTTTATTTTCTTGCTTTGTCATAATTTTCAATAAACCAGTTTACTGTTTCTTTAATACCTTGTTCAATCGGAGTAAATTCGAAATCTGGAAGGTATGATTTTAGTTTTGAATTATCACTAGGTTTTCTAAATTGTCCTTCAGGTTTTGTAGTATCAAATATAACATTACCTTTAAAATTGAATTCTTGAACTAATAGATCAACCATATCTCTAATACTAATTTCTTCTGAAGTGCTAAAGATGATAGGTTCAGTTTCATTATAATGATTTACAGCCCATTCAGCTAATAAAGCAACGTCTTTAGAGTAGATAAATTCTCTAAGTGGTTTACCACTACCCCAAACTACAAAATCAGTATTATTACGTTGTGCCTCATATAATTTATGAATTAACATAGGCATTACATGACCATGTTCTAATGAGAAATTATCATTAGGACCATAAATGTTAGTTGGGATTACTGATGTATAATTAATTCCATATTGCTCACGGTATGCTCTAATTTGAATATCAGCCATTCGTTTAGCGTAAGCATAAGGATAGTTTGAACTATGTGGTTCACCTAAATGCACTTTAGCTTCAGTAAGTGGATATTCTACATCATCTGGGAATACACAGGTTGATAAGAATGCTACTAAATTTTTAACACCACTTCTACGAGCAGCCTCAATAACATTAGTATTAATCATTAAGTTATCATAAAAGTATTCACCTTTATAATTCATATTACCACCAACACCACCTACTTTACCCGCACAATGAATTACATGAGTTGGTTGGTGGTATTCGAATGCTTTGTTTGCTTCTTGCGAATTAGTTAAGTCATATTCACGACCTAATTTAACATCAGCATTAATAGCTGAACCTACTAATCCTCTACCTCCGGTTACTAATAATTTTTTATCCATAATTTGTAATATAATCACTACACACCCCAATAGTACCTTCATTGGGTTGTTTATTAAACATTTCAGGCATTACTAAAATGCCTCTATTATATAAGTTTGTTGACCAAATATAACCACGAGAAGTTAATACTCCAAGGTCTTGATCATGAGAAAAATAATTTAATTTATGTCCTGTTGAATCTAATTCATTTAGTTGAGATAATGAATCCATATCTTTACAATGGATCCAAAGTTTATGATAATGGTTTTCAATTAAACTAAATGGGAAATCATACTGGGGGTCATCGTGTCCTAGTTTAAATTTACCATCTACCCACCACACATCAATTTCAACCTCATAACCGGCTAAAATAGCTTCCCAAATATAATCAGGATAATTCTCGCGTTCTGGGTTTGGTCCTGTTAAATTACCTCTATGTGAAATTAGCCTCATTTATAATTCTCTAAATAATACTTTAAATCTTCAGGTGTACCTAACCCCCACATTTTATCAATATTAAATGTACGAATTTGTTTACCATCACCAATGGCTTCATTGAATACAGGGCAGACATAGAATTCATTATTAACTCTAACATTTTTGTCAATCATTTGCTCAGCATACTTAACAAAATCAGAACCATGTTTCCAATAATAATAACCTACGGTAGCAATGTTAGAAATTGGATTTTTTTCAGCTACTTCCGTTACTAATCCTTTTTCATCGGTTTTAGCAAACGACCATTTTGGGTGGGTTGCTTCAAATGTTACAATGCCACCATCTGCTTCAGTTTCATTCATTTTATACATGAATTCATTTGAATCCCATTCTACGAATTGGTCACTGTTAGCAAAGAATAAAGGTTGATCTGAATCGATAAATTCTTTGGCCATTAGTGCTGTACAGGCAGCTCCTTCAGTTAATCCATCTACTTCTACAATTTTACAGTTAGGTGTAATTAGATTAAGTAATGTATCTAAATTATACTTTTCACGGTGTGATTTCTGTACAATATAAATGTAGTTAGCTTTAATATTAAGATTTTCTACTACGACCTGAATCATAGGTTTATTCTTAACATCAATAAGTGGTTTTGGAAAGGTATAACCCGCTTTCTCAAATCTACTTCCTGCTCCTGCCATCGGAATTAAAACATTTAGCGTTTCATCTCTCCAAGCAGGTGAATTTGTTTTTTCTCCCATTTCTATTTGAGTTAGTTTTTTAAATATATTAGTGTAAGTTACTTCTGTAGGATTTTTTACCCTCAAAATATGTGATTTACTTCTTGCGGCTGCTAATAAACCATAAGGTGAATCCTCTACAATTAATGTTTCCTCAGGTAAACAACTCATCATTGAGATTGTTTTCCAGTACATTTCAGGATGGGGTTTAGAATTTTTTACGTCCTCATTAGATACAATTAAATCCATAAATTCCATAATACCCAATTTTGAAAGTACAGTTAATACTGTTTTTCTAATTGAATTAGAACATACTGCTATCTTATACCCATCCTCAGATAGAGCAGACATTAATGATTGTAAAGTTTGATTTGGCTTAAGGGCACGAAGTTCTTCTAGAGTATATTTCTGCTTATCTTCCCAAATTTGAGAATGTAATTCAATAGGTAACCTTTTATTTTGAGTTAACATTTCAAGTTTTTGATTGGTTTTTAAACCATCATAAATTGATAAATGTTCATCCCAGTTTATAGCGTATTTGTTACCTAGTGCTTTATTTAATGCTTCAAAATGAATATTTTTAGCTTCAACTAAAACTCCATCTAAATCAAATATGACTAATTTTATCATATAACTCATTTTGTTTTTCTTGTCGCTCAATTGTTTTATGGTGATATAAACACCATTCTTCATCTGCAGGTAAATGCGACATTGTTTTATAACCGTCAATTACCTCGTGTACTGCGTTTTTCCATTGTATTTCCGGTGTATTCCGGTAAATTCTCCATTGGTAATCGGGGAAATTAACCCAACCTTTTTCGTTAACCATCCATCTCCATTTTTGAATATGTTCTGGGGTTAACCCGTCTACAGTATTAATTCGAGGTACTCTAATTACATCAACTTCGTTATGTTCTAATAACTGAGGTAATAATTTCATTACATATTCTGAAATCATTTCATCGGCATCAATCTGGTAGATATAATCACCAGTACAAAGTTCTGTGAGGTAGTTTTTTAGGTTTGCAAAATGTCCATCAAATTCATAGGGGAACCAATTAAAATATGTTTTTTCAACATTCATCTTACGGAGATAGGTTTCAATCATTTTATCTCCGTTTTTAGAATCCCATACAACTACGATTTCATCCTCATCTCTTTTATTTTCAATTAAGAAAGTAAGTAACTTTTGTATTTCTACAAATTCATTGCAAACCGTTATAGCGTAACTAATTTTCATAATTTTATTCTTCAAATACTCCAATATAATCTAAAGCTTCGATAAAATCACGTTCAGAAAAATGTTGTACGGTATTCATATCCATTTTCCATTTATAATCTTTTCCTTTAGCTTTAAATTTTTCAGCTTCATCTTCGGGCATTGGTACTGCTTTAACTGCTGCCCATCTCCAATTAAGAGCAGTAGTACCATCAGCAAACACCATACCTTTATCAGGAATGTTTACTGTGTTAGGCATCCAAATTAGACCTGTGTCTTCATCTTCACCCATTAATTCTTTATGTAATTCAGGAAGTACTTGTATTTGTTCTTCAAAGAACTGCTCATCTTTTTTCATTAATGAATTAGTAATAAACCCACAACCATAACACATATAGCTTTTAATTTCATGGTTTACTTCTTGAACATAACAAGCATCGCTACCACATCTATCACAAATTGTTAAATTATCCATTTAATGTAGGTTTTTTAGGTAATGAAATTTTATTTAATTTAGGAAGTTCTAGTTTTACCTCTTTAGGAAGTTCTGGAATGTATTTAGTAAGTAATTCATCTACTAAATCTTTCATTTTATCCCAACTAAACTCTGTTTTACTTTTATAAGCCTGTCGCTTAGCACCATCAGTATAGTTTTTATAATTCTCAAAAACATCTTTTAGAGCATGACCAATTTGAGAATGGTCTGGAGAGAACCATTGTGATTCAGCTAAAATCATATTTTCTACTACTGATGATGGGTGTACATTTTTTAACTCTCCACCTAAACATACTGTAAATTTAGAGTCTAGGAAATCCATATGACCACTCCACCCACTAGTAATAATAGGTTTTTTACTTAAGCTAAATTCAAGAAGGGGACGACCAAAACCTTCTCCTTTAGTTAAATTAACCATAGCCTTTACTTTAGGATGGTTATATAACTCATTCATCTCTTCATTACTAAATTCACCATGTAAGAAATAAATCTTAGGTAAATTAGTAGTATTCATAGATTTTTTAATAGTCTCAATTCGTTTTAAAATTGTTTCTTTATCCATACATGAGGATCCTACTTGAGAAGTCTTTAGAATTAGTGCAGGACGTTTTTTCTTATTTTTAAACACCTCTAAGAACGCTTTAATAAGTAATCCTACGTTTTTTCTATCTTCACCTAATTCACCTTGCATCCAATGTCCTACAAATAAGTAAGCAAATGATTCTGGGATAGAATCTAATGATTTGTATAGGTTATCATTAGTCATAGGAGTATCTAAAGGTTTATAGACATCTAAATTGGCTCCCTCAAACAGCACTTCAATAGGTTTTTCTATTTGAACTTTAGCTGTACTACCTTTTTCATCTTTTTTCTCATATACTGAGTTAAGGAAAGATTGTTTTGAGTGTTCTGAAGATACAAAATTAACATCCATTCTATTCATACCTTCAACCCAAGTACCATGTACTATAGTAGTTTCCATACCTGCTGTACAACCAATATTATATTTCCCTACTGGTTGGAATTCATTTGGTACTGTAATTTGCATCCAAATATCAGGTTGTTTTGGTAATTGGTTATTAGGAAGAGTTCTATTAAGTAAAAATTCCCATTCAGGATGATCTTCACAAAATCCAAAAGGTGTATTACCCCATCTTTGTGAAAGTAATCTTACGTCATACTTATCAAGTTCAATAACAGATTTTACAATATCTCTGGCTCTAGCTCCATAACCAGAGTAAGTATCAAAAGGGCAACTAATTACAAATAACGGTTTCATTAATATTCTAAATTATGGGTTAATTCTGGTAGTGAGTAGTCATCGGTATCAATAAATTCATATTTACTACGTGGTGTCCAGGTATCAAATAATTCATCTAAACCTTCAATAACTCTATTACACATTTTCTCTCCAGTAAAGCCAGCTTCATCACTTACAGCCCATTCTCTACCTTTTCTACCTGCTTTATTTCTTCCTTCTTTACCTAAGGCATATATAGCTTTAATTTGTTCAGCTGCATCTTCCGAATTACAATTATCATCCCAAATGTAAGGGGTAGGAGGAGAACCTACAATAGTTCGGTTAGCAGGGAATACTGGGAAAGCCCAATCACCACACTTTTTATATTTGCCGGTATGGTTTGACGGGAATTCTGAGTCAAATTCAATCCAATTACCATTTTCGTCTTCAAAACGCATTTGGTCTTGCATACCACCTGTTACGTTAGCAATAATAGGATTACCTACTAGCATTGCTTCAGTAAGTGATAGACCCCAACCTTCTGCATTTGATAACAAAATTTGTGCATCACAGCTGTTATAAAGAAGGTTTAGTTCTTCAGGAGACAGCTTTTGGCTACTAATAATCCAGTTATTTTTATATTCTTTACCAAAAATGTACTCTGCAACTACTGGTAGATCTGTTCCTTGGTCTGTTACTAGATCAGTATGCATTACCAATTTACACTTTTTAGCTTTATTCTTAGGTAAACTATCTAAGAAATACTTAAAAGCTAACATTGTATTTGGAATTTGTTTACGACGAATATTTCTTGAATTAAAGAATAAAGCAAAATCTACTTTATCTCCACTAAATACTCTATTTTTAAAGTCTTTAAGTTGCTTATTATCTTCTTTAATTGGGTGGAATATTTTATGATTTAACCCATGAGGAATATACTTAAGAATTTTTTCTTCCGCTTTCTCACCTAATACAATTCTGTTAATATTAACAGTTTGTTTTGAGATACCCATTAACAAATCACAGGACTCGTAGTATGATTTATTATACATTGGTGCTGGGTAATTATCCCAAATGTTTAAGTATGTAATTGGAATTTTTTTACGGATTTCATTTTCAATTTGGAATAACCAAGTAAAATATCTTGGATCCGTAATTAAGAAAATAGCATCTGGTTTCTCAAGTTTGATCATTTGACGAATCAAATCGGGGTTGCCATATCCATCTGTAGGATAGAGGATAACTGAGCTATCTTCAATACCAGCTGTTTTGTTAGTACTGTCACTTAAGTCTAACTTTTTGCCCTGATCTGGATGTTTAATTGCTGCTCCAATGTTTACCCAGTTAAAATGGTGAGCTGTATGAATAACAATTTCTCTAGCTACAGTAGCAACTCCCGAGTGAACACGAATGTCATCGGAGAGCAATAGAATTTTCTTTCTTTGCTCTTTAGGAATATAACCTTCTTTCATTTACTTAAAGTTCTAAGTCGTTGTGATTAGTAATTGTTTTTCTAAAATCTTCATCTGTAAGATACAGATAGATAGCGCGGTCGGCAAGTTTTTGGAAAGAGAACTTACGTTTTACGCATTCGATTTTGAACGTCTCAAAAAGATCACTTTTGATCTTTACTGAGGTTAGTGTCATATCTTTTTTAGCCATAACGTTAATTAATTTATATTTTGATATACATATATTAGGATTCTAAAGAATATCCATATTTGATTATTTTTTCTTTTACTTTTTCTTTATACCCTTTTGGTATGTCATTTAAAGTAAACATATGAGATTTTGGTCTAGTATTAATATTTCTTCCAACTATATGTTCATTAATAGCATCTACTCCCATATGATAAAAAGGTTCATACCCTATTGATATTAAATAATGATACAAATCTTTTTGTTGGTCCTCAACCCTAAATGAAAAATCTATGTAATCATTCCAATATTCTATTACTTCTTCCCAATAAAAATACCGTTGGATTGCTCTTCTTAAAGGATCGGCTTCAGTTAAAATGTAACCTGACCATTTTTCAAACATTTCTATTGATTTAGGGTCTTCATTATTTTTTACTAGTGAATTTATAATGTTTAGTGGATTTCTAATAGCTCTAAATGTCCATTTAAAATTATATTTATTTCTTCTACTATGATCACCCCAGGCATTATACCCATTAGGAGTTACAAAACACCAAGAAGAAACCCCACTAGAATAAACTTTTTCGTGGCCCATATCAAAACCAAAAGTTTTAAATAATTTAGCAGAATACCCAGTTCCACCTCGAGGGTGACCTATAATTAAAAAGTCTTTATTTTTCATAGGTAGCATCACATAAATGGGTTTTAAAATAAGGACACCATTTACAGTTATTATTAGTTAGAGCCGGCATTTCTTTTTCATTAAAACCTTCTTTAGTAAAACAATTATCTAAAAATTCATTTAACATTTTAGTTGCTCTATTGACTGAGGTTTTACCTGAGGGTGGTCTAAATTGTTGGACTCGTTTGATGGTAAAATCTTCTGATTCCCATAATTTACGTCTTACAATAAAGAATTCAATATCAATATCGTTAACATCAACATTATACTGTTCCGCAAAAAACTTTTTATAAAGAACTAATTGATATTGTTTAGTTTTATCTTTACGCTCTTTGGGACCCCAACCTTTAGTAGATGTTTTTATATCGATTATAACGAATTTGTTTGTGTTTTCATTGAATAATACGACGTCCAAATAGCCCATGTATTTAACGCGTGATAACCGCGAACTAGGCGCCAATACAATAGGAATTTCACAACCAACTAACCACCAACCGCGTTTTGAAAAATATTTACCTCTATTCTTCTTTATATAGTTTATAATTTCAATTCCGTCGGAATAGAATTCTCGAAGTGTTTGGGCGTCAGCGAAATGCTCGTTTTTATTCTGTTTATAAGCTTTTTTATACTCATTTCTTAATCTATCTTCAAAATCGGTTTCTAAATTAATTCTATCAGCAGCCGCTCCACTTTCATTATACATTACATCTAAATACATTTGAAGTGTCTCGTGTAATGCTGTACCAAAAGTCATGTGGATACTTTGTTCACTTATTTTATGCCCATCTCTATATTGTAATGCCCATTTTTTGGGACATTGTGAGTACATTGATAGCTGTGAATACGAAACGTTTTTTTCGTAAGCAAAGTTAACCGGTTCAGGTGGGTTTTTTTGGATTTTCCTAACTATCTTAGGTGCTTTCTTTTTAGCCAAAACTTATTTTTTCCACAAACCACGCTCAACCAGTTGAGCAATAATACCGTAATTTACAATATCCTGATAAGTATCAGTTAATGGTTCGTTATTAATTCTTCTATTATTAATAAGTAGATTTTTCCATCTACTAATCTTATCACTTATACGGTACCAAAGTCCTGTAAGAGCGAAAGCCCTTTCTTCTTCAGTAGCCAATAAAGTACCAGCGCTAATGTTAGACATGCCGTAATCAAGATGTTTTTTACTAAATAGCTCCAACTGCTCTTCCATGATAGCCATATAGCCATCGTAAATATGAGGATACTCATTTTTAAGGATTTCGGTAGCTGAAAGGCCGTATTTGATTGTAGGTTCATCTTTAATTTGATTTTCTACTGATGCTGGGTGGTTTGTCCATCTGTCTCCAAATGGATCAGAACTATTTCTTATTGGGTTTGTAACTGTCCAAAGTGTTCGATCATCAATACTTTTACCAGGCATAACTTAAATAACTTCTTTTTTGATTAGATATTTTTCAATTGCTTCTAACCTATCATCAGCATCAGCTAACATAGCAAGTGCCTCTTCAGCATTTTCGTAAAAATCTTTTGTTGAATGGTCACCAATTCCTGCTGGAGAGTTTTCTAATAGGTTTAGGGTTAACAATGCTTTTGCTTTATCTGCTTCAGCGGATTTACGTAACATTTCTGTTAGATAGCTCATAACTTTGCTTTTTTGATTAATTTTTCTGTTTCATCTTCTTCTACTCCCATTTTCCAAAGGATACCTCGAACACCATATTCTTGTAAAATATCAATATATTCATCAGCTTCACCTAAACTACATTCTAAATATTCAGCAATATATTCGGCTAGTTCTTGATAATTTTTTTTGTTTTCGTTTTTTACATACTTGAGGTAAACTTTTTTCTTTGGGATCATTTCTCGGTAGATGGAATAAATTTGTTTCTTATTATTTGGGTTAATCTTTTGAACATAATTTACAATATCTATGTAATTCATGTCCATAGATACATATCTATGTATCATGTAAGAATTAAACTTATCCCACGATTCTTCCGCGATCTCGTGAACAGGAGTTTTATGAGTTGTTATCTCATTTAACCACTGAAAGATTGTTGTTGGTGAACTCATCTTTTAGTTCTTTTGGTAGGGTTTCTTGGCAAATTTCACCACTAGTAGGATCATAAAATACAGGAATGGGCATAATAGCATCTTCAGCTGTACCAGCTACAAACTTAGAAATTTTTCTAAGGATAAATCCTTGTTGCCACACTTTACCATTAGTATGTCCAATTGATTCTGTGTTTTTAATGTCGATATTGACATTCATTTGTTGTTCCATGTTTATTTATTTTAATTCAATTAATTTTTGTATGAGTGCCATACAGTTGATTTCTTTATCAATACGGAAGTTGGATTGGTAACTATATTCGTTGATATAGATTGCAACCATTCCTTCACGACCACTTGCGTATACATGAGCGTTATCATAAAGATAACGATAAAGCTCTTCAAAATCACTAACGTTTGCGTTAGCAATGATTTGGCGTATATTACGCCATTTAGGTTTTTCATTACTTAATTCTTTTAGTACTTGAGTCATATAATTAGATGATACAAGTACTGATTTATCTATAACCAATTTTTGGTCTTGAGTCGATAGCTGAATTGTATTAAGACATTTACGTAGATCTGGATAGTATTGGTTTACAATAGTTTTTAGATCTTCTACTTTAAATGAGGTATTTTCTTGATCTAAAACCCAAGCAATATGTTTAGCAACATCACCTTTAGTAGGAGGTATAACTTTAAGTACTTGACAACGTGATTGAAGTGGGTCAATAATACGCTCAACGTAATTACAAGTCATAATAAAACGAGTAGTACGTGAAAACGTCTCAATTACATTTCGAAGTGAAGCTTGTGCTTGTATCGTAAGAAAATCCGCCTCGTCCAAGATAACCACTTTGAGTGGTTTGAATGAAGCTGTTGAAGCAAATCCGGAAACCTTGTCTCTAATAGTTTCGATACCCCTTTCATCACTCGCGTTGATATATAGGTAATCACAATTAAGGTTATTAACAATAAGTTTAGCCAAAGTCGTTTTACCGGTGCCAGCGGGACCATAGAAAATAAGGTTTTGAATATCATTTTGACTTAAATATTGTTCAATAGTTCTTTTGATATGTTCATTACCAACATAGCTATCTAAATCTTTAGAACGATATTTTTCAACTAAAAGGGTGTGATCTTTAGTAGTCACCATAAATGTTAAATTTCTTAGGTGGTTCAGGTTTAATTTCTACCTCTTCTGCCCGTATAACATACAACTTACTATCTAGAGGGGCAAGCCTAAATTCGGCTTTTTCACCTGTTTTTCCAAACCAAGCTTCTAATACTTCAGTAAGTGAGTTATGAACTACTTTATCGCCGACAAGCACCCAGCGATCACCGGGAGCTTGTCTATTTGCGATAACTTCTAAATATTCTTCTTTACGTGTTTCCATTAGAACATTCCACCCATTCCTGCCATAGGATTAGGTTCATCTTTTTTATCTTCTGGGTTATCTACAACAACACACTCTGTTAAGAGAATAGTACCTGCTACAGAAGCAGCATTTTCAAGAGCTGTACGAGTTACTTTAGCTGGGTCAATAATACCTGCTTCTTTCATGTTTACTTTTTTCATAGTTTTAATATTAAAACCAGTCCAAGTATCATTTCCTGAGTTGATTAAGTTGTCAGCCATGATTCTTCCATCAACTTCATCCCAACCAGCATTCACTAAAATTTGGGTAAAGGGTTGACCACAAGCTTGTTTAACAATTTGGGCACCAATACCATCACTATCTACAGCACCACGAGCATAAAGTAAAGCAGTACCACCACCGGGTACAATACCTTCTTCAATAGCAGCTTTAGTAGCATTTAAAGCATCATCTACTCTATCTTTTTTCTCCCGCATTTCAGTTTCGGTGTTACCGCCAACATAAACTATTGCCACTCCTCCGACGAATTTCGCGAGCCTTTCTTGGAGCTTTTCAATTTCGAACGGCGTTGTTGCTTGTTCGATTTGTTGCTGAAGTGCTTCAATACGTGTTTCAATTCGTCCTGAATCTCCTTTTCCATCTACAATTGTAGTTTGTTCTTTAGTTACATTAACATTTCTTGCTTCACCGAACCAATCCCAAGAGAATTTATCAAGTTTCATTCCTTTTTCCTTGCTAAATACTTCTCCACCAGTTAGTGTAGCAATATCTTCCATAACAAGTTTGCGACGATCTCCAAATTCAGGAGCTTTAACGGCACAAACTGCAAGTGTTCCACGCATCTTGTTTACTACAAGTGTTGCGAGTGCTTCATTATCAATGTCTTCAGCAAT
>Ga0222718_10002251_pt1 | contig 17518 bp, 38 predicted proteins | sample C33_27DmetaG_FD_165045 | JGI IMG/M metagenome (GOLD analysis project Ga0222718, IMG submission 165045) | Estuarine water microbial communities from San Francisco Bay, California, United States - C33_27D | ecosystem: Environmental > Aquatic > Marine > Unclassified | place: USA: California... | reverse complement strand
CTAGTGAACCATCTACACAAGGAGCGAAACATCATGCTCTTTGTAGCTCACCAGACAGTCGATCTTAGCGGGATGTACGCTGTGATGAAGGCTAAAATGGGAAATACTGTGCATCATAACATGCACAACATTGTTAAGCTATTCTTGTCCATGTCACAAAAAGAGATGGAGCGTGAAGATCGTACCAACAAGATTATGAGTCAGCGTGCAACGTGGACTATTGAAAAGACAAAGCAGTTACCCACGATTGGTACACAAGGCTACTATTACGTTCTTCCACAAGAGGGTCGGATTGACGTAGAGAGAGAACTGATTGAGATGGCGGTTGAGAACGATATTATTCAGCGTCGTGGTGCTTGGTACGCTTATGGCGAGCAGAAGTGGAATGGTACTGCCAATATTGATCTGACTTTTGAACAGATGGAGGAAATCTACAAGGAGTTGGTGGGGTGAAGCGAGATGAGAATCAAGAGGCAAAGCGCGATAAGGCAAAGCCTGTTAAGAATTCGGGCAGGGGTTTCCGTAAGGGTGATGCTACTTTCCATCGCTTTTTGCTGGACTATAAGCATAATGGCAGCACTTTTACTTTGAGCAGAGCGGCTTGGTTGAAGCATAGAAAAGATGCGTGGAGAAGTCAATATCGCTACCCATGTATTTCCGTAGTTCTAGGCGAAGACTCTGACACTAAGGTTGCTATAATTGACTGGGAAGTATTTAAGGAGTTGATACGTGACTCAGATTACGAATGAGGAACTGTATCAGATGGCATTTTATTATGTCGTCGGGGTGATTAGTGGCATGGAGTATTATGAGGACATTCCAGAGCCAGATCTTGTTGACGGCTTTCTTCAAAGAGCAGAAGACATAATCTTAGAACAACGTCGAAATTATGAAGAAGGTTGAGAGGCACGGAATCTTTGGTTGGGTTATGACCGCTGTTGTAGTCATTGCATACGACTACTGGGCAATACACGGTCGTCATCAAACAATGTCTAGTGCCTTTAAGAACGGGCTATCAAGGAAAACTACTGTATTTCCAACATTCATTAGTTGGGTGATACTTACTTGGCACTTATTTAGGCCAGACTCTTTAAGAAAGACAGACTTATTCTCACTAATAGTAGACAGGAAGACGATTGAATAATTTTTATATTGATGTAGATAAAATCTCTGAGATGATGGGCGACCAGGCCGATGAGTTTATCGAGTGTATGAAGATCGTTCAGGATATTATTGAACGACCAGAGACTTATGTTGGTGGTCAGGCGATTAGGTATGCTAATCAATTAGCGGCCTACAGAACGACTATGATTATTAAGTCTCAAATGTTTAAGAGAAAGTCTTCTCTTATGAGTGAGCAAGACAAGTTTACCAATGACATTTGGAAGACAATGTATGAAGCTCTGGGTGAGAATATCAACGTACTAAAGCTATCGGCTAGAACAGGAGTATCATGAAATCTTTAGGGGCACTTAGGAAGACAGAAGAAAAAAAGGCTGTTGTTGAGAGTAGCCAGATGACAGGCTCTCAAATGGAGGACTGGCTTGTAGAGAACGTTGATCTGAGCCTCGAGAAACGTAATGAGCCGGTCTACAAGCAGGTTGATTATTTTAGACCAAGTAGCACGAATCAGTGTGCTCGGTACTGGTATTATATGTTTGATGGAGTCACCTACACCCCTTCGTTTAGCCCTCAGACGTATCGCATCTTTGACAATGGCCACGCTGTTCATGATCGCTTATATTCCTATCTTGATGCTATGGGTATTCTCGTCGCCTCTGAGATACCAATCTCAAACGACGACCCGCCTATTCAGGGAACAGCGGACGGAATAATCGAACTTGACGGCAAGAAACTTATTGAACTGAAGTCAATCTCGTCAGAAGGCTTTCACTATAGGCAGCTTGCACACAAGCCTAGTGATGACCATGTAAGACAAGCTAATCTTTATATGCACTGTCTTAATTTAGACTCTGGATTTGTAATTTATGAGAATAAAAACAATCAGCAAATTTTACCTATTTACATAGAGCGAGACGACGTATTTCTTGATAAACTATTTAAGAAGTATAGGAAGATCTATCAAAACGTAAAAGATGGAGTTATTCCTGAACGTCCTTACAAAAGGACTTCAAAGCACTGCGCTAGATGTGATTTAGCAACATTGTGCTGGGCGGACAATAGCGTTGAGCAAGAGTACGAATCATTTTGAGCCGATACCGTGCAAGAATAAAGACTGTGGAAGAATCTTTGTACCAAAGACGTATAATGCGGTCTTTTGTTCCGCAGATTGCAGAAGAATCGTTACAAACAAGAAACTGCTTGAAAACTATTACAAGAATAAAGAAAAAAAGAATTCTAAACGAGTATGTGAAACCAATAATTGCACTACTATCTTATCTTCTTACAACAAAGAAGACATCTGCGAAAGGTGTAAGAGAGAGCGGTACATAGAAAGACTTGTCTCTTGGGGTTGGGACGAAAAGAGCCTGAGAGATGAGTATCGTTAGAGTTGTAAATAGCATGAAGAAGTTGCGAGTAATTGCTGTTGATCCTGCTTCACATTCACTAGCTTGGTCTGTAGTGGATATTGAGTGGAAGGCCATGAATGTGGTAGCCACTGGTAAAATAGATTTTAAGGACACGAAAGAAGTCTCTGGCAAGTTTGCCGCAATAAAGGGTGGGATAAATGAGGTTTGCCTTAAATATAAACCGGATGCTGCTGTCATTGAGCAGTCTGTTTACATTCAGAACTTTCAGTCAAGCAGAATAATTTCGTACATTATTGGTTACACTTGGGGGAACCTTGACGATTACTGTCAGTCAGTTTGTGATGTCAATCCTTTGATTTGGAAGAATGTAATTGGATACAAGAACATTTCTAAAGAAGACAAGAAAAGAATTACTACTGAGTGTGGCGGTAAGGGTGTACAGAAGCGGCTTTCTAAAGAAAGAAAAGATCGTGTCAAAGCTATTATTGAGAAACAAATTGCTTTCAGCACAGATGACGAGGATATAAACGACTCATTGGGTATCGCTCTGTGGTACTATATTGATCGTGGCTACGGAACCTTACAAGGATAAGCAGTGGCTGTACGATCACTATGTCAAGCGCAGGATGAATCTGACGGACATATGTAAGCGTCTTAAAGAAAGTTACAGCATCGAAGTCACACCTCAGGCAGTTTATAACTGGGTTAAAAAATACGATCTTTTGAAATATCGCGGTAAAGGTAGGAATCTTGGTCAGACCAGCATGAGAAGACCAAAGTCACCAATGCAACAGGCGGTTGAGAAAAAGCGCCGTGAAATGCAAAAGATTAATAAGCAAAGAAAGAAAGGTAAAAAGTTTTGAGAAGATCTGTTAACACAAAAGACATATCAACTTTTGCTAAGTTGGATATGATTTACAATCAAGTTAGATTGTTAGAAGCTAAGCAAAATCAGACGGAGTACAAATGTCTAGGTTCTGGTAAGTGTTGCTCTATTGGTTTAAACATCCATATGGCAGAGTGCGCCAACATTGCGTTCAGTCTCCGTCAGCAATATTATCTTTACATGGAAGATAAGGGTATGGACTTTGCTGATGAGTGGATGAACGGTATTGTCGATGGTCTAAAGGAAGCCATGTATGATGAGGATTGGGAACTTGGTGGTGAGACTAAAAGGAAGTGCGTATTCTTTAAGAACGGATGCACAATCTATGGTTATAGGCCGATGGTGTGCAGGACGTTCGGTACCGTCTCAACAGTTGATGACTACTGTCCTCGCATTAGAAACCCTCATGGAGAAATTGACTACTTTGCTGGCGAGGGTGTACGTAAAATAATTACTGCTTTCCAAGATCTTCTCAAGGAATATACTCTAGGTAAAAGTGAAACATACGATATGGTTGTCTATATGCCCCTAGGTGTTCTTTCCTTCTTGCTGACCGATGAGGAACTTGATGAACTTGCAAAGGATACTGATGACAAGTTCTGGAGAGCCTTGCCTGGTTGGTTTAATTATAGGGTACAGTACACCAAGGAGCATGGCTATGATTATGCTTACTTAAACGAACAGGCTGTTTCGATTGGAAAGAAGCTTTCTTTCGAAGAAGAATAATTTTTATAAAAACGCAATATCTCCTACAAATCTTAATAGTTTGTGATAGTATTCCTTTGCTGAACCTATTGTCACCGATCTTTTGAGAGGGGGTTTGATGCAAATAAAGATTGTCAAAGAAAACTTAGAAAAGTTTTCTGAGAACGAATCTTTTACTATCTATAAAGTAGTTGAAGATAATGAGAAGCAAAATATGCTGGAGAGCACTGTCGAAGAGCAAGGCTGACGGCTACGGTTATGCTTCATACAGAATATCCTCTGGTCTCAAAAAGTTGGGTCTACCACTCTTTGAGCCAGAGGATATTTTGCATCCCGAGTATATTGAGCAAGATGTTTTGATAACGCTTAAAGATGGTCTTTTTACACAATCAACATATCATTGCACTGAGGTTGATATTTTAATTAACAACTGTTTGCCAGTAGATTTTAAGCGTGGACTTGGTTACAATATAGGATTTTCTTATTGGGAAACTGACACTTTACCATCGTCTTGGGTTCCAAGACTTAATGAGTGTGATGAAGTATGGACTACATCTAGTTGGGCTAGAAAAGTCTTTGAAGAAAATACGGGACATGGCAATGTTCATTCGTTTAAGCTTGGTGTTGAGACCAATATTTTCTATCCGAGTTTTGAAACTGCTTCGGATAAAGATTTTATTTTCACTCATGTAGGAAGTCCTTCATCAAGAAAAAACACTCAAATGGCAGTTGATGCTTTTGTAAAAACTTTTGGCAATACCCCTGGTTATAGGTTGATTATTAAATCTCTTGGCCCTCCTGATGCACGCCTGCGTAGTGGCAATATGAACTTGGGGGCGATAAGTCAACATCCAAGAATAGATGTTATTGATTATGAGATGACTGAAGAAGAACTTGCTGATCTTTACAGGAAGACTGAATGTTTAATTTACCCGACAATGGGTGAGGGTTGGGGCATGATACCTTTTAATGCAATAGCCTGCGGTACACCTACAATATGCACCAATGCTACCGCGTGTACTGAGTATGCTGAAATGTCCGTACCTTTGAATTACACTTGGTCGTCTGAAGGAACATTTGGAATTTATTCTGGCGGCAGGTGGGCTTACCCAGACTTTGATGATTTGTGTGATAAGATGAAATACGTTGTAGATAATTACTCTGAGGTCAAGCAAAAGACTATGAAGTCTGCTAAAATTATTCATAAGGATTATTCTTGGGATAAAGTAATTCTTGACTACAAGGAGCGTCTGTGTCAAATATTGAGCCGGTAAAAGAAACTTCTATTCTTGACAAGGTAAGAGATATTCAAGAAGCAGGAATCTTGCATGTAAAGGGCTATAGCAATCATGAGATTGCTTCTCTTCTTTCTATACCATCTTCTAAGGCTAAGGAGTACGTTGCTGAGTACAAGAAGATCGTTCAAGACCAGGCTGATAGAGATCCTTATTTTCTAGAGAAGTTACAGTACAATACAATTAAGGCTCTTGATGAGTTCGATCAGATCAGCAAAGAGGCTTGGGAAACTGTTTCTATTGCAACTGATCACGGCATGGTCGCCCAGAGAATTCAGGCTTTAAAACTTGCGGGGGACATTGCCACCAAGAAAGCACAACTTCATAAGTTGATGGTTGGTGGTAACAATGCTGATGCTGACTACATCCAAAGGATGCAGAAGGCAGAGAATGTCAATCAGATTTTATCGAAGGTTCTAAGAGACGTTATTTCTAAGTATCCAGATATTGCCGAAGAAGTTCGTAAGGAACTTGCTGTTGCTTTTGAAATCATGTCTGAGACAGAAGTCGAAGAAGAAGTTGTAGTGGTCGAGAAGTACTGACTTGAACGTTCGCAGGAAAGTTCTTAAATAAAGTTTTAAAAATTAATTACGAGGAAAAATGTCAGACATCTTTGGTATTAATCTAGAATTAAAAGACTTCGATAGACTTCTTAAACAAGAAGAACTAGAAGAAGAACCTGTATCTATTCAGACATTCGTGCAGGATCGTAAGTATCTTGGTCTTCCAGAACTATCTCCTATTCAGTTAGAGATTGTACGTCACAGCACTCAGATTTTTAAGGAGAAGACTCTTCAGAAGCTTTATGGCGAGGAGGAGGGTTCTGAGTGGTACAAGAAGTACACAGACAATGAAGTCATCTGCATGTTAGGAAAGGGTAGCGGTAAGGATCACTGTGCTCGCATTTCAATCGCTTATACCGCGTACTTGCTTCATTGTCTAAGGGACCCGCTTTCATATTTTGGTAAGGCGAACGGTGTCTATATTGACCTCTTGAACCTCGCTGTGAACGCTCAGCAGGCGCAGAGGGTGTTCTTTGAGCCATTGAAGAACTTACTGCTGTCGTCGCCTTTCTTTAATGAGGTTGGATTTGAACCCAGAGTTTCTGAGATCTTTTTCTTCTCTAGACCTGTGAGATGTTTCTCTGGTCACTCTGAAAGTGAGGGTTGGGAAGGTTATGAAGTATTGACCGTAATTCTTGACGAAATTGCAGCATTCAAGACTGATGCGGAGTTACGAGGAGAAGTTAGGTCCAAGGGTTCCGCGTCAGCGATTTACAATATGAGTAAGTTGTCTGTTATGTCACGTTTCCCAGAAGTCGGAAAAGTTATTCTCCTTTCATTCCCGCGTTATAAGGGTGACTTTATTCAGACAAGATTTATCAATGCGAATGAGAAGAACGAGCCTAAGACTTGGACAATCAAAGCTGCCACATGGGAGGTTAATCCGACAATTGAACGTGAGCAGTTGGAGTCGGAATATATTCGCAATCCGATTGAAGCTAGGGCTAGGTTTGAGTGTGAACCTCCTAACATGGAAGACGCATACTTCCGTGATCCCGATCTTGTAAGGAAAGCTTTCAACTATTCAGATAGCCCGATAGATGAGGATGATTCTTCATTTAAAAAATGGTTTACTGGCTCTGATGGTCGAACAAGATTCATTCATGTGGACCTTGCTTTGAAGCGAGATAGGGCTGCTCTTTGTATGGTACATAGCCCTGGAATGAAAGAGATACAAACATCTATGGGTGTTGAAACTTTACCGGTGGTAAATATGGACCTCGTTTATTCTTGGGAGGCTACTGTTGGTAATGAGATCAACTTTGCTTCCATCAGGCAGATGATTGTTGATCTGTGTAGAAAGTTTGATGTTGCTCTCGTTACGTTTGACCGCTGGCAGTCTGTTGAGATGATCCAGTCATTAAGAGCTCAAGGTATCAATGCAGACTTCCACAGCGTAAAGAAGGCTGATTATGACACGCTGTTGACTGCTATTTACGATACAAGATTACGCGGGTATTGGAATGAGATCCTTGTCGAAGAAGAACTACTTAAGCTAAGGCTGTTTGGTAATAATAAGATTGATCACCCTGCTACTGGGTCTAAAGACTTGGCTGACGCTCTTGCTGGGGCCACCGCATCGTGTGTAAAAAATATTGCGATAACGGAAGAAATGGACATCGAAATAATGTATCCTGATAGAGAATACGAATTCGATGAAGATATGCCTGAGTTTGGGACGGTAAGAAGATTTAGTCCTGAGACTGGTGAGTTCGTAAATGACTTTGATAAGAAAGAAGGTTCCCTATGGCTAGAAAATCTATAAATCTTCAGGAATTGACTGCGGTTGACCCTCAGTCAATTATCTCCACTTTGGCTCAAGAAAATGCGTCGCTACGTCTCGACTTACTTGTCAAGCAATCTGTCATAGATAAGATGATTGCTGTGATCAAGGAACTTGGTGGGGATATTGGTGACCACTCCCATGACCACTCCCATGATCATTCCCATGAAGATTCCGACACAGATTTTAAGTAAGTATTGATCGTACCCTAAGATGAGGCTTGAGATCTTTTTTTGAAATCTTATTGATGCTGCATTGTTTCCTGTCGGGAGACGATAGAGTAGTGGTCACTAGGGAGAACGACCGATAGGCGGTCGTCGCTAGTAGACAATAGGAGAGCATAATGTTCAGCATTTCAAAGGTAGACCATTTCCCAGAGATCACCCGTGAGGGCCGTGTTTCTGAGGAACTTCAAGCAATTGTTGATGCCTTAACTGACTCCGCTACTAAGGGCGAGCGTTTCTGCATTGACAATGTTGAGTCGGGCAATGCCTACAACTCAATGCAACAGCGTATTCGTGCGCAGGCTAAGAAGTTGGGTTACAAGGTTATCATTCGTTTTGACAAGAATGAGAACAAGCTTTACTTCAAGGCTACTAGCGCAACTGGTTCCGCCAAGGTTGCTACTGGTGTTTCGGCATCTGATGCTGGTGTAAAGGCTAGCAACAAGCGCACCGCTGACGCTTCCTGATAAACCTAATAAAAACCGAAAGGTTTTTGCCCCGACCCGTCAGGGTCGGGGTTTTTTTTTGCTATAATTTCGGAATGCTAGAGCACACCTCCCAAAAAATTGAGATTACCAATAGTCAAATAAAGAGTTGGTATCCAATGATTGCTGTACCTTGTTACGATCAACAAGTTACTGAGCCTTTCTTCATGTCTTGTATAAGGATGGCGATGGGGTTCAAGGACGCAAATCTACATTTTGCAATTAGCACAATTACAGACTCTCTGATCAGCAGGGCCAGGAACAATCTAATTGCTAAGTTCATGGCTAACCCTGAGTTTACTCACATAATGTTTATTGATGCCGATATTGGTTTTGATTATGAGGATGTCATAAAGTTGTTGTGGCACGATAAAGACATTGTTACAGGATCTTATCCGATTAAAAAAATAAACTGGAATAAAGTCGAACAGTTAGTAAACGAGAAAACTCCTACTGAAAAGTTAATGACTAAGAGTCTTAGATATGTCGTTAATCCAGTTCAAGATAAGAGAGGCACTGTTGTCGTTGATAATGGTGCTATGAATATTTATGATGCTGGAACTGGTTTCATGCTTATCAAGCGGGAAGTTATTGAGAAGATGATTAAGGAGTATCCGCATCTGAAGTTTAAAGATGATACTGGTTCTTTGAGTAGGGAAGAAATGAACTGGACATACGCTTTCTTTAATTCTTATATTGACAATGAAACTGGAAGGTTCCTGTCAGAAGATTATGGTTTCTGTAGATACTGGCAGGATATTGGCGGCAGTGTTTGGGTTGATCCTACTATTGATATGTTACATCTAGGTAGGATGAAGTTTGAAGGTCGAATGATGGATTTCTTGGAGACCATAGTTGTTCCTGAAAATGGTTAGGGAAATGGGTTTTGGGATTAGCTCATATATCGGCTAAAAAAATATATTAAATTTCTAGGCTATTTTAACGTTAAATCGCAGGGCGTTTCTAACGTTAAGAAGCATTTGGGCAAGTTTAACGTTAAGAGCGACGGGTCGGCAGGCCCGTCGTTTTTAACGTTAGAGGGTGCGGCACCTATTTCCTGGTAGCTTTTCTCACCCAAAAAACAAATAAGTTCTTTCAGTTGCGCAGCGATTTTCTACCTGATAGCCTGCTCTTAGTGGAACTTATGCCTACACATTGCGTCAGGGAATGGCTCACCGAATGGCGAGCCTATTTGTCGTACATTGTGTTGGTTATCTTTGTTGCTAAATCTTTACATTATGTACCGGAGGTGTGTTGTGTATTCCATGACTGACAAGGCAAATGATTGGGTTGGCAAACAGCTCAATGTCGCAGGCAATGACTACGGCATTGTCATTGACTGGTTCTGTATTGGTGACGGCTACGAGTCACAGTATGTATTGGTTACAGATACTGGTCGGCGTGTAGGTCTGGCATCAGTTATTCGTTATTTCAGCAGTATTGCTAACGCTGCTCATTTCCCTGACGGTACTGATTACTCTCATCGTTTCGCTGGCCCTCAGAAGTTGTATCGTGCTGAGCCTTATTGTGCGGCTAACATTCCGAATACCGCTAGGGTTGGCAATGACACTATTCGTATCAACAAACTACCAGGCAACGGAAAGGAAAAGTGATGAGTGAGCAGTCAAGTGATTTGATGTTTGAAGTTATTGATGAGAGTGAAGTTGTCACTTCTCGTCGTCGTAATACTCAGCCTAAGCTTGAGGAATGGGTTCCGATGTTGAGTTGGAGTAGACCTCAGGTTCTTGATTCTTTTTGGGAATCGCGTGGGTATGGTCAGCCTACTGAGAAAGAGTTTGAGGAAATGAGCAAGATCAAAGCTGAGGCTTTGATTCGTCAGAATGAATACATTGACCGTGAACTTGAAATCTGGGGTATTCGTTCTCGTCATGTTTTGGAAGTTCGTAATCAGAAGGAAGTGAGGATCAAGCTGTGAGTGTTGATAACGCATTTAGTTATGTCAAGGGTTTTGATAAGGATCAGTTGATCGAATTCATTGATCACAACCTTGATGTTTCGACTCGTAATTTCGAAAGGGCTTTGGAGATCACTAAGGAAATCCAGGCACTTACTGAAAAGAGAGACGAATACCGTAAGGTTGGTGAAATGTTTCAGAAACTGGCAAAGCAGGGTCTTTCGGAATTGAGTGAAAGGAAGGGAATCTGAAATGAGTGACGTAAGGGTTAGCACTCCGAAGTGCTTTCACTGTAAGCAGTACGGTGAAGTTGTCGTTGACAGTGATGGATTCGACAAGTGGATGGCTGGGTACTTGATTCAGGATGCGTTTCCTGGTTTGAACCTAGAAACCCGTGAGCAGTTGGTTTCGGGTACTCATTCACAATGCTGGGATGAGATGATGAAGCCATTGGAAGATGAAAACGATGACGATCTGTAAGTACTGTGAATCTGAATATTCTGATGAGCGTGCGGAAGCCGGTTATGACTACTGTATGTCTGAGGAATGTCAGAAGATCGGGCTTGACAAATCAGAGCGTGAATTCCGTAAGGAATACACTCCTGCTTTGCTTCACAAGTCAAACTACTTTTGGATTAAAAAGTCGGAACTAAAAACGCTAAACGTAAGGAGCGATTTGCTATGAAGCGTTTGAAGTGCTTCATGAGAAGGATGAAGTGGAAGTCAATGGGTGTCAAATGGGACGGCCATTGCTGGATGAATGTAGTTACCTCTGATGGTTTCTACGGAACAAAGTGTGTAGATTGCGGTAAGCGTGTTGCTTTTACTGCTGAGGAAATGAAGGAGGAGGATTACTGAAATGACGAAGTACACCGGAAACTGTTTCATTTGCAATCGAGAAATTGTTCTTGGTTGGTGGATGTTTGAAAATGACTTGATGCCTTTCGAGAAGCGTGAGCACTACGCCATTGCTAATCCTGAGAAGGCGCTTTCTACTGAGATTGCTGCTGGCTATGGTTCACGCTTTGATGGTGAGTATGGCACTATGTTCATCTGTGATGATTGCTTTGATGATCGGACTGATCGTTTGGTCAAGACTGGCAACTACATGGATGAATGGGCTGAGAGGTGCGCTGAGCCTTCAAATTTCGATGATGAGCCGGAAATGCCTAGTCTTGATGATGATGACAAGATGAAGATTTGGGTTGACATTTCGAATGGCTCCTACGGCAATGCTGATGACATTGTTTTCATTGATGTTGATGATTGGACGAACGAAGAGTTTGAAAATCTTGACGCTATGAGTGACGATGATCGTTCGGCTTTTGCTTTCAACATCTCTGAGCTTCAGAGATCAAAAAACACGGAGGTATGAAAATGACTTTCAAGAAGGAAAATGGAATGCTGGTTGTTGCTGGTGAGGATTCGGTTCTTGCTATGCAAATGATGAGTCAGATCAAGTTTCTTGAACTTGAAGAAAAAACTGGCATTGTCATGTCAAGAGGTAGAAGCCTTCTCGCTTCGTGTAAGGATCAGTATTGCTTGGAGTCTCGGACTAGGAAAGCGGCTATCGTTGAGATGAAAGAGTTGTTCAACGAAAAGTTTTCCAACTTCTACGAGGTCTGAAATGACTAAGCATCTCTGCATCTATTGCTCAACTGTCAAGGATGAAGAAGAGTTTTATCCAACAAACTTGTCTCGTTGTAAGGCTTGTATTCGTGCTTACAACAAGGAGTGGAAACTGGCTCATGCTTCTGATCTTGACAAGAGAAAAGGTAAGCAGAAAGCTAGGATTCGCTGTCAGAATTGCGACAAGGTGATGAATAGAGTTGTCTGCATCATTTGTGAAAAGTGTTCTCGCAACGAAGATATCAGAAAGAAGTTTGATATTCTGACTGCTTCTGATGTTCAGTTGAAAGATGATGACTACTTTCACAATGCGATGGCTTTCATTGCTGCTTGTGGCAGATTTGATGAGTTTGTTGACAAAGCATATTCAGCAGAGATGGCTCTTTGTGATGAGATGAAGTTGTATGATCGTATAAGTGAAGGATATGTAAACGAGCATGTTCTTGATTTGTACGAAGAAAAGTTGGACAACTTCTATGTTCATCACACATTGAAAACACCTGGTTTTACCGCAAAAGAAATTCAACTCAAGAAACTACGAAAGGCGATAAGAAAATGATTGATAAGTTTTATCTTGGCCCTGTGCCTGCTGATGAGGATTGCGCGCAGGTTGGAGTTGCTGATTATCGCAGGCTTGCCACTAAGGAAATGAATGCCTATATTGGTCAACTTCAGAGAATGTTTCCTGATTATGCTGATCATGGTCTTTTCCGTATCGAATGGCAGAATCATGACTTCGGTACTTATGGTGATGTTGTCTTTGTCTTTGATGATGAGGATGAGGGTGCCATTGATTATGCTATCAATGTTGAGAACAACACTCCTCAATACTGGGATGATCTTGCTAAGCTTTACCTCAAGGATGGTCAGTCATGATTGTAAATGAAAACACTTACATTTTAGGTGATATGGCAGCTTTTGATTGGGTTGCAGATCACCTTATCGAACAAGATACTCAGAGCAAAGATAATGGTGGCGGTTGTCTTTATCGTGGCCCTGAGGGAACTGCTTGCGCTGTCGGTTGCCTTATTTCTGACAAGGATTATGAGGAGTGGTTTGAAACTACTGCTGTTGATGATGATCACATTATCGAAGCTGTAACTTCAAGCAATCCTGTGTGGAGGATTGAAGATAAGCAGATCCATATGCTTATGGTTCTTCAATACATTCATGATAATCATACTCCTTACACATGGCAGTACGATTTTGATTCACTGAGGATGGTTCTTTTCCCAGATGGAAGGAATTATGATCCTGATCAAGTTATGAGCAAAAGAGGTATTCAACTGTTCAGCAGGAATGTGAAGGAGTTTGTTCAAGAAACAATCTCCATTGCCTCTGAAATGAGAAAGCGCTAGATTTGAAATGTACGAATTTGACAAGGGCGATTTGTTTATTGAGATTGGAGACAATGGTGAGCATTTTGACTTTTTTGATACTACAAACAATATTTACATCACTGTCGGTGGTATCCTTCGCCTTCACATTAGCAAGACAGAAGATCTAGCGAAAAATGATTTTATGTTCTACGCTGCTAATGGAATGACTATAGTTTCTCACATGGAAATTATTGATCCCTCAACGATTGGAGAAGACAATGGATGACTCTTTTGAGTATGGTATCTGGCTGGTTGAAAAAGCAGAACAGTGTTTGGAACGGCCTGATGATTTCGGTTGGTTTGGTGGCGACGAAATGTTTGTCACTTGGAGTTTTGCTGGAATCAACTGGATGAAGAATTCTGATGATGTTCTGAATGAGTCAAACTTTCACGTTATCAGCAAGGATCTGATGGAGAGGTATCCTGACGATTTCGATATTGTTGGTGTGAATCATTGGGCTGTTGGTTCTTTGGATCAGTTGCGTGTTCGTGTTTTGAAGAATGAAGGCGAAGTTGTTTATGATAATTTGACTGATGCTTTCAAGGCTTTGATGGAATGGCACGATACTTTACAGGATTATCCTATTGCTGACGAAAGCGATTTCTATGATCGTGAGTATCAAGCAGAAGTCAAAGATGTTGCTTACAGACTTCAGTATGATGAGCCTTTGAAGTATGTAATTCATGTTGCTGGCGATTACGAAGAACTTGCTGGCGATTTGATTTATCAAATCAATCAGTATGGTCATTGCTCTTACGCTGAGCCTGCGTCTGATGATCAGCTTTTGGAAGCAGCTTTTGAACTCAATTACTGTAAGTTTGAAGAGTCAGAGTTTTGGAACGATTGGGCTTACGAGAACAAGAGAGAAATTGTTTGGAATCATCTTACTGATCTTGGTGGTGCTAGACTTCAGATTTCGGGGCAGTTGAAGCTTGAGGTATAAGTTTAGGACATACGATTTTGATTCGCTCTATGTCTCTTGTAAGGATTTTTCTTTTTTGAGACTTGCGGCTAAGGTTGCGGCTGTGTCTGATCATCACCGTTTTCGTTTAGGTGCGGTTGTTGTAAAGAGTGGTCGAGTTCTTTCGCATGGAGTGAATGTTGCGAAAAAGAGTCCTGAAACTCCTCCGCATAGGGAAAGCGTTCATGCTGAGGTTAATGCTATGCGTGGTGTTTCTAATCTTGATGGTGCAACTGTTTATGTTGCTCGTTTAGATTCTTTTGATGGACTTGCTCTGGCTAAGCCTTGTGAGTATTGTATTAGTCACATGAAAGAAAACGGTATAGCCAGGGTTGTTTTTAGTGTAAGTGAAAATGATGCTGAGTCGTTCTATCTTGATTCAGTTTCTTGGAAAGGATATAGGTATAAGAATGCCTCGCAAAGTGCGTAAGAAGTATCGAAGTGATTATGATGCGCTCATTGATTATTTAGATCAGATGGGTGCTGATGTTGCGAAATCTTTTTCGATCAAGCATGTTCCTGCTTTTCTAGATAAGAATCGGGATCATGAGTTGTTCAAGAAAGCAGCTTTTCGTTTGTCAAAAGTGATGGATATCAAAGGCTATGGCCTTATTAATCCACCTAAAAGAAAGGTCGATGTACAGTAATGTTTAAATTACATTCATCAGAAGTGAATGAACTTCACAAACTAGTAAATCGAATTCTTGATCATCGTGACTTTTACTCAATATTGTTGAGTGGGTCAAATATTGATCGTTTAGAAAAGCTTAATGAACATTTTGAGTCTTTTCTTGCGGCTGAAGAAGGTTGGGCTGATTGTGCTAATGATGAGCCTGACACAAACATTATCCTAGGAATGGAGTGATATAAATGCCTAATTGGTGTAGCAATACAACGTATGTCTTTGGTAAGACAGAAAATGTAAAGCCCTTTCTTGATCCAATCAAAGAGGTAATTGAAACTGTTGAGGGTTCGGATGAGAATTCTCATGCTAGTTTCATCAGTATTCATTATCCGTGTCCACAAGAGTTGAGGGATACAAAAGCAACTTGGGTGGATATCACTAACCCTATTCCTCCGAATTGGTTGAATCTTGTTGCTGAGGGAACTTGGACACAAGAGCAATATGATAGCGAGGTTGCTAAGACTCTTGCTGATGTTGAGGAAAAGAAGATTCTCATTGAGAAGTATGGCTACAAGGATTGGTATGACTGGAGCATTGCTCATTGGGGTACCAAATGGGGTGATTGTGAATTGTACTTAGGTTTTACCAACAATGACAATGGCACCTCAGAAATTGAGTTGAGATATGAAACTGCTTGGGGTCCTGCTCTTGAAGCAATTGAATATATCTCAGAGAAGTTCCCTAAGTTGATCTTTTCTACTTTCTATCGGGAAGAAGGAATGGGTTTTCAGGGATATCACAAAGTTGCTGGTGGTGATGTAATGGCTAATGAGTCAGCAGAGTTTATCCCTTCTGCTGAAGATTATGATTACATCATGGATGGCATGGACGAACAACAATTGGATGGTTTGATCAACTGATGGGAATGTTTGATGAAAGCGACTTTGATGCTCTACAAGAGCGAATGAATGATGCTCCTGACGGTGTTCTTGATGCCTCGCCTTACGTGAAGGTATTTAAGAAAGTATACGATCATCTGTACAATCTAGATATTGATGATGAGGTTTCAAAGATGAGATTCATGATGAATATTATGAATCTATTTGATCCAGAAGAAGACCGTGATGAAATAACATCTACTGTTTATGAGATCATGGCTGTCATGTCTTTTCACATTGTTCAGTTGATTGGAATTACTCAGAGATATGAGGAAGATTTCAAGAATATGTATATTGCTCACCTGAGAGAAAAGATTATCCCCGATCTTGAAGAAAACAGTGGAGCAGTACCGTATTGGGAGTGATGTTGGAAGATTGGTACAATTACGGTAAGTGTCGAGACTTTGAAACAGATTTGTTTTTTCCTGAACCTGGTGAAGTCGCTAAGTCAAAGAAAGCAATATCTGTTTGTAAAGGCTGTCCTGTTAGAGCTGAATGTTTGACTTGGGCTATGAATGAGCATGAGTCTTTTGGTGTCTGGGGCGGTTTCTCTTACCGATCAAGAACAAAAATGATGAGAAGTTTCAGAGGAGACTTTACTATTGAAGAGGCAAGGAATGTTATCGGAAATGACTACTAACAGATACAAGATCAAGGTGATCAAGGAAACTATTCTTGACCTTGATTCAGATCAAGAGGCTGAGCAAATTGCTGAGCTTTATGCTAGTCGTGAGACTGGTAGTAAGATGCTAGGTGGTGTTGCTTTTGTTTATTCTGATTATGAGTTGGTGACGAATTGACAACTTCTTGGTCTGAGGAAGGTCTCAACTTTGAAGCATCGTTGCCCATAAAGGAAATTAAAAAGTTAAGCAATATTCAAGTAGTTAATATTGGTCATTCATTAGAGTCGGAGAATGACCAGGATGACTGCGAGGACAATGATGAGTAAATCTGCTTCCTTTGTCAGCAAGTATTGGTTCGCCAGAGGATACGCTGATAGGGTCATGAATATTGAGTCGGATGCTCCGAAGGTAGAAGTCAACGATTACTACGAGGAAATTACCGGCGTCAACGTCATTGAAGAATACAACTTGGGCTATGAAGAAGCACAGAAAGATAAGATAAACCATGTCATCTGAAAAAACATGCGCTGAACTCATTGATGATCGTTTGCTTTCAAGAGAGCAATCTCTTGCTGATATTTACAAGGCAATCGAAAAAGATGAGTCAATTGAAGGGTATGAAGAAGCAAGTGAGGCTTTGTATGAATTTGCCTTAGGTATTGCCGAATACACTACTGTCAGAATTGATCTTTCAACTGGTGGCCCTGCCGATTGGTTGGAGTGTATGGTTGATAGATCAGGTTCTGGCTTGATAAGAGTGATTTACCATTATAGTGATTGGTTTGATCACGCAGAGAAAAGCGTTGATGTAGATTCACCTTTGTGGAGCTATGCTGACGAAATGGTTGAGACAGTTTTATACTCGTAACAAGTAGAAAGATAAGGTAATGGAAGTAACAGTAGATATTGATACCGACGATATTGTAAGCGAAGTAATGGATGGCATTGATTACAGTGACATTGCTGACACTGTAATGGATAAGATTGACTACGATGACATCGCTAATGAGGTTG
>Ga0222718_10002246_pt1 | contig 17538 bp, 11 predicted proteins | sample C33_27DmetaG_FD_165045 | JGI IMG/M metagenome (GOLD analysis project Ga0222718, IMG submission 165045) | Estuarine water microbial communities from San Francisco Bay, California, United States - C33_27D | ecosystem: Environmental > Aquatic > Marine > Unclassified | place: USA: California... | reverse complement strand
CACCAGTAAAGCTACCGTGCTCGGCGGATGTACCTCTACGAAATTTTACTTCGATCGACATTAAGTTAAAGATCCGTAATCGTGTTGAACACCTACAGTGGAAGTAATGAATCCGTAATCAAATTCACCTGCTGCACCAGGATTAACTGTAGATGAAATTTGTATAGAATCGCTATCTGTAGTTAGACTAATTCCAGTACCACTAGTTAAACTTCTAAACTGCAATGTACTATTTATTGTACTTGAGAATACGTTAGCTCCAGTACCTAAATTATTAGCACTAGCCACGCTACCCGAACTAACAGTCATACCTCTTGTACCGGTATATCTAGCTCCCGATACGTAAATAGATTTTCCTGATATGTTAGAAGGTAGATTAGTACCTATAAAATGTAGAACACCGCTTTGATAATCAAAGAACCATTGATCCTCATTGCCACTACCAGCTGCAAATATTTGAGTACCATTTGATGTTGGGTTACCTGAGTTTACACTATCAATATAAACTTTTAACTGATAAGTCGATCCAAACTCAGGTGGAATCCAATCTGTTAAGTTGGTTTTCCAAGTTCTGTCTGCAGTAGCGGTAATATCAGCGGTAGTCCCCTCACCCGTGTATACAGTTACAGTCGAGGTGTTGCTAGTTGGTTGTACAACAGGAATTGTGTTAGCTTGAGCCCATATAGTATCCCCTCTGTTTAAAAGGGGACTGGCTATACTTTCGTTGGTAGCTTGTTTATTATCATTGGTGTCTGTTTTGGATACACCGTAACCTAACTTCTTCCACAAAAAGTCTAATTTTTGAGTATCAGAAATAGCCATTATGGAGCCTCAATAGAAATAGCAGTGAGTGAATCACCACTTTCTAATTTGACTGAAACTAGCAACTGGTTGTTAAATGCGTTTGACAAGTTTTCAGAACCTAATGTCAAAGTAAATGTTTGATTACTGTAGCTGGTACCATCTATTATCCTATCAGCAGCAGTACTTGCACAACCATCAGAACCATTACCACCATTAGCAGTATCTGCACCTGGTACACCAGCGCCAGCATATTGAACTGATGCATCAAGCCACCCGTTATTGCCTGATGCAGTATCAATGGCTGTACCCGGAGCTGCAATAAACAACCCCGATATGGTTCCAGTTATCCTTACTTTAAAGTTTGCTACTAGGGTTCTTTTAAGAGCAAACGTAAAATATTGAGCACCGGATCTACCAGTGTTTAAATCTGGACCTACAGGAAGGTAACCAGTGGAAAGATCAGTAATAAAATGTTTAAGTGTGTTAAACCTTACTATAGCTTCACTTGTACCAGCTACTGTTACAGCTCCTGACCATGCGTTATTAACATAAAAATCTGTTGATCCGCTAAAAGAGCTAAGCCCAGAAAGACCTGACACCCTAGTAGCGTTGGTGCTATATGTTGAACCAAGGCTATTAGATACACTTATGTCACCTTCATCAAACGTAGGTGATGCCTTATGTACTTGAACTTTTGTGGTAGGACTTACAGTTGAGCTAGTTCCGTTTACATTACGGATATTAAAACCAATTCTCTCTACTGTATTTATAGAAGATGAAGTTATGTCAGCTACTATACTACCCAGTGCATAATTACTTGATACACCTGTTCCTGCAATGGGTGTTCCGTTAGATAACATTGAAGTTGAGCCATCTATATTACTATAGGTTCTACTATTAGACACAACAGCTGAGCTTGAAGTGCCTTCATCGTTAGTACCGCTTGTAATACTTGCAATCGAACTGCTGTCTAAGTATGCTTGACCAATTAAATTTGATACCGTTGATCCCACCAATCTTACTTTTGGAGATCCGCTGTTATAGTATGGGATTCCAGAAACATAACGATATGATCCTGCAGTGTCTTCCTCCAACGTAGCACCACTAATGTCTAGTGTAGGAACTGAAGACAGATTGTCTTTTATTATATAAACTTCGTTAGTATCACCAGTAGTCGAATGTGAAAGTTTAGCTCTGTGTGCTCCAGTTTGCTCACTAGAAATATCTTTGGTGATACGAGCAGTGAATACTTGATAATAATTTTGAGGATATGTTGTCGAAAGCTCACTGTAAGCATCGCCTTCGCTAGTAACTACAAGACTAGTAAATGTACCAGTTTCACTAGTTGAAAGTGAGAAAGATTTCGAACCATCAGTGCTGTTGTCCCACAGTGCTGAAACTGTACCCGTAGTTGCATCATAAACGTCACTAACAACGTTTGTTGTAATGCTGGTAGTAGTATCATATCTCCTAGCAGTAGAAGTATTTAAACTATCGCCTGCGGTTACTGCTCCACCAGTATAATCTGTAAATCCAGAAGCAAGTTTACTTGTGTCTTGTGCTGAGGTCGATAGAGTGAGAGATTTGCTACTGAGTCCAGCTGGGGCAGCTGGAATGTTTTTTAAAGTAAACGTAATTGTATCGGTATCTTGTTGGGCTGTGATATCAGGAGTACCGTTTGCAGTCATCGTAAGTGTATAGTTACCTACTGACGCTGATTGGTAGTCATGTGTAATAGCGGCTCCAATACTTCCTGCAGCACTACCATTTTCAACAACGGAATTATCATTGCCATCACCCCAAACGTATGAGTAGCTGTCTGCATTTTGAGTTGTGTTAGTTACAGTAGCAATTGCTCTATTTGCACCAGACAAGTCAGCTTGTTTGTAAAGAGTCAAATTGGAGTCTGATGATGATTTTAAAGCTGATGTTGTAGACGATCCACTTATAGTTGCTCTTACATCTGGTTCAACATGAACAGTAAAATTGGAGCTTATAAATGGACTTGATGTGTGGTTACTAATTACTCTTAGATTGCCAGTATAATCAGCTGAATTACCATTTGCTTGATCAGATGTACTTAATGTGTACGTATGATTAATTGTTCCACCAGTATCACCACTAGCACCAGATCCGGCGTTTACAGTTGTTGTTTGACCATCACCCCATGTCCACAAATACTGGATTCCATATGTTGCGTAACTACCTATGGTGTTTTCCGTATTGTTAGTAGCAGTTACTACCAACCCACTGCTAGATTCTTCATTGATCCCGCTTGTAGTACTAAGCGATGTTTCTGGTGTATGTGTGTCATATACCTTTATAGTAACAGGACTAGCCGAAATTGGAATCACTGATGGATTAGCCGTGGAATGTGAATCAAGATTCATACTTACTGTGAAAGTTTGCTCTGTCTCGGTAGCCGTGTCGAAAATATGCTGTAATCTACTACCAGCTGATCCCCCTGATGCAGAATCGTTAGTTATGATAACATTGTTACTACTATCACCCCATGTAATTCTATATTCTATAGATGCAGCACCTATTTCAGTAAAGTTGTTTTCTAGATATACAGGTGAACCGTCATCAACAAAGGTTATAGGTGATCCACCGGTGTTAGCACCGTATATTTGAAACGAAGCAGTTGGATCAGCAGTGTATACAACTACGTAGTTTGTTCTAGTAGAACTTGCTTCACTACCTGAACCGCCGCCACCATCGTTATAAGCTCTTACTGTAACAGTAAAGGGACTACCAATATTAGTATTGTAAGTGTGTGACGGTGTTGTATCAGTGGTTGCTGTAGTAGAAGTACCATCACCCCAGTAAATATCGTATTTGTTTGGGTTACCCTGCGCAGTCAAAGTGAGGGTGACTGTAAAACCTGCGCCACCTGCCAAAGGCGTTCCAGTAAAGCTGACATTTTTTACAAACGTGTCGTTTCTAACATTTTCAATAACTTCATTCAGATCATCAATTACGTCAGTAACAGTTTGTGTGTTGGAGAAACCTTGATAAGCACCATTTGTAGTCCATGAACCATCTGAAGGACTCCCTACTGTTATGGTATTGGCAACAGATCCACTACCTCCGCCAAAGTTACTGCCAGATGAGGATATGGTAATAGAGCTTGAATTTTGAGATAGGGAAACACCACTTCCAGCAACAATATTTTTATTGTTGGCTACCAAAAGATATTTGTCAAGGTCGCTTCTCGTAACTACAGTTGTATCACCACTGTTGGTGGTAGAACGTATAGTGGTCGTGTTACCAGTTGCACCTATTTCTAGCTCTTTAACTCTGAGTTTTACAGGTTCGTTGTTTGCATTGGTGACAATTAAATCACCTGCATTTGTTACAGATAACTTTACGCCTCCAAGATAGACGGTGTTACCACTTAGATATAAATCACGCCATGACCTTTGAAGTGATCCTAAATCGTAGGTGACGTTTGCACTTGGAATTAAGTTGGAAGATAGGTTTGTTAAATTAGCAACTTGTAAATAAGTATCTAACTGAGTTGTATCTACAAAAGATGTAGAATTGGCAACTTGAAGATATTTGTCCAGTTCACTTTGGGTGATTCCTCCACCACCACCTGACCCAGCAGACCCCACCCATTTACCAGACGCAGCATCGTACTTTAGAAAATATCCATCTCGCTTAGCACTATCACGATCTACATCATCTAAGAACTCTAGCCTTACTTCACCTGAACCAGCAGAACCACCACCAGCAAGATTTAATCTGGTAACCTGAGCTGAAATTGCTGCTCTAAAATCTTCAAATTGTTTAAGCAGCTTACTTTCAATTGGGCCTACATCTGGAGATTCGCCGTCTTTACCAGGTTCACCTCTTAGACCTTGCTCTCCACGCTCACCTTGATCACCTTTTAGACCCTGTGGACCTTGTTCTCCGCGTTCTCCCTGTTGGCCATCTAAACCTTGATCGCCTTTTTCTCCTTTCTCTCCCTTTTCACCGCGTTCGCCAGTATCTCCTTTGTCCCCTTTAGTACCTTTGAGGCCCCTAGGACCTATAGGACCTATCTCACCCTTAGTTCCTTTTTCACCCCTATCGCCTTTTGGACCAATTTTACCTTCAGGTCCAAGCTCACCCTGTACACCTTGAGGACCTCGAGGACCTTGTTCACCAATGAGACCAGGAGTACCTTGCTCGCCCTGAAGCCCTTCTGGACCTGCAGGTCCAATTACACTACCTAGGTTGATTTGTTGTTTGTTAGAGAAAGCGACAATAAGGTCATTGTCTTCAATGATTACACCAGAAATAGAAAGACCATCTTTTCCGTCTTCGCCCTTTGGTCCTACAGGACCCTCGGGACCAACGGGGCCCTCGGTACCTTGCTCACCGGCCGGTCCTTCTACAAGTAATGGGAGTCTTGCTAGCTCTTTGAGCTCCTTCCTAAGTCCGTCGATCTCGGTCTTAGTGTATTTAAGGAGTACAGCTAGAAGTTTAGCGCGTTCGACTTCATTCATCATCGTCCTCGATGTTCTCAGAAGCCATCGAATCCATGAATCGTGTCATACTTTCAACTAGTCTTTTTTCTTCATCGCTAATAGTAGGTTTTGGAACAAATTGTTCTTGTTTGTCTTGCTGTGGAGGTTGATCTTGTTGGCCGGCTTTGTAATCTACGACACCACCTAACGCGCCTTCATCATCCATTTCCTGGCGTTCTGCATCAATCTCTTTGTCTACGTTCTTAATATCCTCTTCAGTCATCATAAGAATGTTTTCACGAACCCATTTCATAGAGTAGTACTTGCCCACTAGTGGATCAATCTCACCAGCAAGTCTAAGACGCTCTGTCATAATTTCTGTGTTTTTCAATTCAGAGAAGTAATTGTCTTCTTTAAAGTCATAGTGAATGGTGTTTCTCATTTGTTCCCAGTCTGACCTGGAAAGTACACCTTTCAATACAAGTTGAATTTCCAAAAGACCATCGAACAGATGAGTAAATCTGCTTCGAAGACGCTGTACAAACTTGTTAAACTTAATTTCGTCTCTTGTAATTTCAGAAGCTCGACCAAGGTTAAACTGATTATCAGCTTCCATACGAGTGATTGGTACGTTAAGAGACTTATACAGCTTTCGACGGAAGTAATCTACGTCTTCCATTTCACCAAGGTTCTGTCCACCTGGCAACGTCGTTATCTCAGTGCCTCTACCGCCTTCTCTGCGCGGTAACCAAAAGTCCTCTAACATCGTCATAAACTTACGATCGTCGCGTACTTCGCCTGTAGCAGCGTCATACACCAACTTATTCTTATGTTTGACCATCATGTCTCGAAGATACTGTTCTGCCTTCATTTTTGGCAGATTACCAACGTCAATATAAAAGATTCGACGCTCTGGTGCTCTTGCAAGTCTGTAGATTACAGTTGCATCTTCGAGCATTCTAAGTTGGTTGAGAGGCTTGACAGCTTTGTGCAAATGGCCAAGGATCATTTTGTTCCTTGAATCCATTAAGCCACTGTGGATGTGACTAATGCTATCTACGGCAATCTTTACACCTTGCTGTGAGGTAGAAGATATACCTTTAGGATTAAATAGATAATATTCTTTTTGCTCTTTGTTATAGATGGTAGCACCAGTACGAGGATCCTTAGACTTTACTTTTTCTCTTACTTTACGTATCTTGCGTGGATCAATGTATCTAAGTTCTCTAATACCGTCTCTTGGATCTTTGTCGTTAATAATAATGTGGTGATATAATCTTCCATCAACATACCAGCGTCTAAAGATATCGTACCCTTTATTTGTAAAATCAAGCATTTCAAGAATATTTTCAAACTCTTCTCTAATCTTGTTCTTAATAGAGTTTGGTTGCTTAAGGTCATCCAATACAATCTCAATTGGATTTTCTTCAGTCATTACGATAGCTTCGTTCACAACGTCTTCTACAGCAGAATCACACTCTGGCTGCATTGACATTTCACGATAACGAGAAACTAACTCTGCCTCTGACTTAGCAGTTCCATCCAGGTCTACAAAAGTACCATAGGAGCCACCTGGTGCTATTTCAATAGCACCATCATCAGGCTGTGGGGGGACAAAGGTTTTCAGATCTTCTTTGGTTTCTTGATCTGCCCTTGTTATATTGAATCCGAAAAGTTGCACTATGCTGTCCTCAATGAATAAAAAAGGAGGTCGAAATATTTATCGACCTCGTCACACACAGTGATTGTGTTAGATCGCAAAGATTTTTGAAGCACCATCCGAGAACTTCACTGTAATATCTCCACCGTTTGGTAGAATAGGAAGTCCAGAGGCAGTGTCAATATAGACAACCAAGCGTGAATCTGCTTGGCGGTTGCCATCGTTTTCTGCATCACCAGTATTGTGATATATAATTAACGCTTCACAGTTAGCACCCGTTACAAAAGGGAATACAGCGTCAGCAGCATCAAAAACACCATCCGTAATAGTTTTACTGTTAAGATTAGCAGTTGCAACTACAGCTGTATTAGGTACACTTGACCTAAACTCGTGTGAAGTGCTGAAAGTGTAGACGTCCGTGTCTACTAATGCTAAGGTGACTACATTAGATGACAAATTTAATTCACCGCCAAGCAAAGCCTGCTTAGCTTTTGGATAAAGCTGATTAGCCATCTTTTACCCCTTATGAGGTACTGCCGCCGTGCTCCCACCAGTCGTAGGCGAATGTAACAGTGAATTCTTCAACTGCTTCAGCATCCCAAGACAGGTCAATCGGAGAGATTGCTACTGGGTAGATTCCATTGAAAACCCATGGAGAACCTATTGTGCCGCCATCCTTTCCGTATTGGAAAACAAGACCAGTACAACCGTATCCTGCTTTATCCGGTCCAGCGGTTTGCGTGTTTTGTGTGTGAGAGTTAATTTGATCACTCCACGACTCAAACGCATTTCGGATAGCAAAATCTTCGTCGTTAATAATAGTAACTGTCCAATCATCAAATGTCCTGTTTCCTGCCAACTTTACCTGACGACCAAAGTAAGGAACAATTACTGTACCCAACGTTGATTGAGGAATGGAGGTAGCTCTGCAGTGAAATCTGATGTCTTCAGCGAATGTAGGGCCACTAATAGAAGCCTCAAAGAGAGAGGGGCGTGCCCCTCCTCCTGATAGTGCGCCTTTAAACTCGTTTACGTTAAAAGCCATTTTTTATTCTCCTTTACCTTGTATTAAAACTGACCTACGACTTCTTCGAATTCTACACCAGTTCTAACAGCTACAAAGTTGAGCTGAATAAAATTGATAGAACGTGCCGGTTTGATGTATATATCTCCAACAAACTCATTTCGATCAATAACTTCTCCAGTATTGTTTGTTTCGTCACAAACTACTCTGAAATCAGTGATTCCTCGGCGACCTTGAACATCTCGTAGGAATGGCTCAACCAAGTTTACAAACTGCGATCTAGTAAACGCATCGTTAAACTCGAACAGACTTGATCTTGCAGCAATTGCAATAGCCTTTTCAAGTACGATAAACAGCCTACGTACGTTAATTCGATCGAAAGCACTAGGAGATGACAGCAAAGTCTTGTCACCAAACAAAACTGTTCCTTCGCCTGGGAAGGTTACAATTGGGTTGATGCCGTTCTTGTACAGCTCGTCTCGATTAGTCTTATTAGGATTGTAAGCAAGTTTTACAACATTCTTAATCCTGCCGCGGTTAAGTCCAGCAGGTGAATACCATGGATCACGAACTTCATCTGTTCTAGCCATAGTTCCTGCTGTATCACCGTTTAACGGTACCCATCTGTAAGTATCGTTATACTTGTCGTACTGATACTTCCAACCACTGTCCATTGTAGCATATGAAGTAGATGGAAGAGCGTTCCTAAACGATACTGAATCATCTACCTGTGCTCCAATGTACGATGTGTTGTTAACAACGTCTGCTAGCTCAGGTGAAAGACATACAATGCAGTCTTTCCTGTACTCTGCAATGTTGTTAATCAAATGTACAGCAGTGGCTGAAGTTGAAGCGCCACCAATTAAGATAGAAACATCGACGTCTTCAGCAGACTTAAACTTATCGTATGCAAGTTGATAGTTTCCAGGTGTGCCTGAGCTTCCATCACTACCACTTGCCAGTGAATTAGTGATTGGTTGGATTGGCACACCAAAAGTAGTACCTAAAGCGTTACTACCAGCATTAGTTACACCAGTTGGATGATTTGCCCACCATAGATAGGCCGACTGACGATTAAGCACATCTTTGTAATAGTTGCTTGATCCATCTTCTCTCTTAGCGTCTCCCGCCTTAGAAACCGAATCCCAAACCTCAATTACTTGATTCTTAACATTTGTCCACTCACCATCTTCATCAATTACAACAATGTGCATTTCATCAGTTGAACCACCGCGCGTTGTAGCGTATGGAGATGTACCTGGAGCACCATTGAAGAAGTTATACCACTCCCAACGGCGGTTAAGAGCAGATGCATTGTTTACGGTGTTGCCAGTGTAAGTACTTTCTAGGGTTGCTGAAAGCCCGCCTGCATCTACTGTAGATATCTTATAAAGATCCTTATCTGGACCCAATTGAATAAAATCTCCTACACTAAGCGTCAAGGCCTGATTTGCAGAAAATACAACGCCATTGTTACCATTTACTACAGTATAGTTACCGGATAGTGTGGATTCAAACGCATTTCCACTAGCACATATGGAGTACTTGAGAGAATTACCCAGTGCACCTGGATATTTCGCAACAACATCACCTGCTCCAGAAATACCTGTTGAGTAAAGCTCATCGTAATGCTCTTCGCTCTTAACAAGAATTGAAGCTGCATTAGCGTTTGCATTTACAAGACCAGAGTTGTTGATCCTTACTAACTGCAGAGCATTTGTATATGACAAAAAGTTGGCTGCTGTAAAGAAGTCCTGAAAAACTTGTGTTGTACTGTCGGGTTTCTGGAATTGACTTACTAATTGAGCTTCATCAGCAAGTAATACCGTCTGTCCAACTGGACCCCAACGGAAGCGGCCTGCAAAGCCACCGATCGTTGTTTGTACTGCAGGAACAATAGTAGTAAGATCGATCTCACTTACGTTTACTCCTGGAGAAATTTGGAAGGCCATTTTGATCTCCTTGTTGGTTTTATTACTCTTTTATTTATAATTTTAGAAGTCTACAACGTCCTTCACACTATACGTATAGCCTAAAGGTCCAACCGTATCTTCCCTTTCGTGTGCTTCAATACCATCGTCTATAATACCAAAAGGTAAAACGTCGTCTTCAATCAACTTTTGATTTTCCAAATACAGCTTGTTCCTAACATCATTATCTGTAAGTTCAATAAAAAACTCTTGCCTTACTAACCACGAAAATAAAACTGCACACATTACGAGGTCATCGTGGTGACCTTCCTCAGCTTCATAGCTGTTTCTTTTATTTATGAAAACCGAAAGCTCTTGCAGTATGTCGTAATCATTTAAGATTAACTTGTCGTTTTCTACTACATCTTTTAGATGAGAACATCCAACACGTTTAACAGTTTTAGTAGTCTTTACACCTAATTGAATTCGATGAGAGAAACCACCACCTATCTGCTGACCGCCTCTTCCTTTAACACTTGTACTTAGTATATTTTCGTATTCAAGATCCTGCTGAATAATGTTTGCAACCGTTTCACCTAGATCATTAAGTTCAACCAACACAAACGCGTCATTGTATTTTCTAGCTGCGTTTACAATCACATCTGGGTAGAACATTGGTGATATTTCTTTGGATCTATACTTACCAACAATTTTATAGGGTATTTCAGTGACATCAAACACAACTAATGCACTGTAATCTAGTCCTAATCCTCTTGCAGAATCAACGGTAATTACATACATGCGATCTGGTCGGGGCTGCTCGTAAATGTCAAACCCATTTTTAGACTTTAGTGGAGTTATAAATGGAATTTGAGCTAGTTTTCTACCGTCGATAAGTGTAGCGGTACTACCTAGAAACTCACATTCAAATTCTTGTCTAAATTGCTCTTCGCTTGTATTCTTTATAGTCTCCTTTTTCCAAGCCTCGTCTCTGCCTGGAACATCCGACCAATGTACATCGTGCCTAACATAGCTGTTGTTTCCTTCTTCACTATCCACCCAAATCTTGTAAAACATATTCATGCCGTTAGGCGTGGATGTTATAAGGACCTTTGTGCTAGTACCAGATGAAATAGTAGGGAATACAGAAGCGAAAAATTCTTCTTGTAGATTGTTTGGTACAAATGCAAATTCATCTAAGTAGATTAAGTTCTGAGATGTACCTCGAATAGCTGATGATGATGTGGCAGAGGCAAGAATTTCAGAACCATTTTCTAATTCTATGTTACCTTTGTTCCATTCCTTTACACCTTGCTGTAGCCACTTAGGCAACCACTCATATGCAGTTTGTATTCGTCCGAGAATCTCTCTCGCTTGGGCAAGTTTGTTTGCAAGGATAGCTACACTGTATTGATCAGTGAACAGCACTCGCCATAAAATATATGCAGCGACGGTAGTGGTTTTACCAACCTGTCGAGGTAGCTTACATATTACAAAACGATTATCCTCAAATTTGTTAACCATTTCTTCTTGAAAAGGCCACAAACTGAAATCTATTAGGCCAGCGTCAACATTAACAATCTTTACATAGTTCTTTATGAAGTACGCTGGATTACGAGAGCATTTAATATACTCCTGCACCTGCTCCTGTGTGTATTCGACAGGAACACCAACTTTTTTAAGGTTTTTATTGCCTAAGTAGGTTTCAATTGCCATTGGCTGTTGACTTATTTTTCAAGGAGAGGATAATAGCGGTGTAGCCGCTTCAAGTATCACTATCTAATGTATCCTTTAACATATTTTGTAGTTCGGCCGTAGACCCGACAAAGAGAGCATTAGTTACGTTGTTTGGGCCCTGCTGAATGTTTTCTTCCTGCTTGAGCTTCTTTACTTTAGTCTGTATCTCAAGCAAGTCTTTGTTTGCATCGGTAAGAGTTTTCATAAGAGATCCAACTACTTCAAATGCTCTTGGATGCTCACTTGCCTTTGCTATCTCTACAAGCTCATGTAATGCATGCGATCCATTTTCAATAATTTCGTACAGATTCTCTCTAGCATACCTGTAATCCGTATCGATGTCACCAGTATAATCTCGGCCTTGACGATTTACTAATTCGTTTACCGGTTCCACAGATACTAACTCACCCTTTACCTCAGAAATGCTTGACGTATCTTCCGGAATACCAAACAAATCATTAAGATTGTTTTCTAAATTGGTTTTAGGCACTATCTGCTCCACCATTAAAGAACTGCTGGTTCTCTATGTATCCATAATTGTCGTCACTTTTTATTTGATCTACTGGTAATGATGAGCTCGAATCTGTTGTGGGAGTACCGTTAGCTGTCAAGCCAGGAGTTGTATTAGTAATTGATGATAACCGTGACGTTGAATCATCAAGCGCTTGTATACTGGTTGTAGTAATTGCTCTTTTAATAACACCCTGAGTTCTAACTGGACCAAACAAGTATCCTTTTACTGTAAAGTTCAACGTGTGGATAAGCGCCCTTCTAGTAGCGAAGTCTCCTTCGTAAGTGTCTTCGGTTGATATATCATTAAACACAACCGGGACATCCATTTTAAGTTTTAATTCTGGTATTAAATTAACGCTGTTAGTCCATTCCGGGGTAAAGAATGGCAAGATACCTTCAAGTATCTGTACACCGTCGTCAGCATTCTTTACAAACACCGATAGCGCTATGTTGATGTCAAAAGGTACAGGTGTATACTGATACTTCAGTTGATCTTTGTCGCTATATGTGTATACGTTTTTCTGAGTTGAAGGCAGCTTACGAGTAGAGTTGTAAAGCATAGATGTAATTTCAAAAGACATTCTTGGCAATGATATTGCTACGTCTTTATCGAAGTTAGGATCCTGAGCAAGTCTTACCAAAAACTTTTCTTTTGGCCCATACGCAATTGGAACCCTCAATGTTTGGATTCTTTCACCTGCAGTATTAAATCTTTGTACATCGATATCATTGAACATTGTTCCAAACATGATAATGTACTTTCTTATAATACTGTGATAGTATGTGTGTCCAAACATTAAAACCTATCAACCTCACTAAACGGATTCTTCTCACTGAAGTCAAGCACGGAATCTGCTTCAAACTGGAAGAAGTTGTTATTAATAGCAGGAGCGGTAGTATCAGTTTCAACAGTAAACTCATGAAGGATACTATCACCATCCTCACTCCTCAAAATTCCAGAACCGTCTTCTAACGTAAACTGGTGTATAAGAGTATTGAGGCTAAAGTTATCTTCAACTGCATCAATAGTGCTATCGCCAGTGCTAATCTCTTCGCTGCTGTATTCATAGAGCTCACAACGTAGATCATAGGACTGCATTCTTCCTAACTGAAAATGTACAGGGCGGTCATCGACATACATTACTTCGAATATTTTGTCCATCATAGGGAAATAGATCAGATCTCCCTCTCTAGGACGGTTCAGGGTGTTTAAGTAGTCGTCACCCTCCTGTACCCATGCTTCAGTTGCCGCATCTCCAGTTAAAAACTGTCGACTTGGCTCATTGTTGTTACCATCTTCAAAAACAAGATTGTAACCAACCTCGGTCATAAGTTTGGGTGAGGTAACAACTTGATCAAACCTCTTTCGAGATACCGTCAGTACTATCTGATCCCGTATCTCTAATCCAAACTTACTAAGAAACTGTCCATCACCCTCGAAGCCTTCCATCGACTTCAAGTACATCTCTATATCTATGGCTTCTTCGAACTTAGAAAGAATATCTTCGCCAAACAAATTATCTTGCTTAACTGCTGATCTAGGAAGATACTTGACGTCATGGCCATATATCTTGATCGACTCAAGTATAAGGTCTTCTACGACATCTTGTTCGCGCGAAAATGTATAATTGTTAAAGTATTTGTTTAACATATCAACCGGTCATATCGCTAACTGGTAAGGAGTAACTTGAAATCATCTCGTCTTCCAGTCTTCGAATCTCCTCAGTTGCTTCCTCCCAAATCTTTTGGCCGTTAAACGTAAGACCACCAGGCATCTGGAGACCCTCAAACTTCTTGAGGTTCTCTCCCCACTGCCTTTTAATTAATGAGGTGGAGTACTGTAGTAGCCATCTATCAGCCCAAACGTCTGAATATGTATTGGGATCAGTTACTTTGTAGCAATCTACAACTATAAAGTTGCCAGTGTTAACATCTTTCCAATGCATGTCAATGTGTAGTTTGTTGGTATGGCGGTTAAATCTAATTGGCTGCTTACCAACAAAAATTTCCTCTAACTGAGCGACGTGTCTCATTGCCGTAACATAAGGTACGTATGTGGCAGAGGAGAAGTCAAAAAGATCGTTTAGATGGATTTGATAACGTACGTTAAAAAGGTTAGATGTTTGGGTAGAGTCTCCAACATCAAACACACCGACCACTCCAATGTATGAGTCGTCTAAAGTAATGTACCTATTAGTTTTATCAGCTTCTGTTATTTGGTGCTTAAGCAGTACACGTTCTGAACCATCAAAGTGATAGTCTCTGTAATAAAGTAATGCTTCATCAATACGGTCTTCGACCTGCTCGTCGTCCACATTGATATCTACGACCGGCTTTCCTAACCTTCGCAAGCAATGTTCTTTAAGTTGGTCTCTGGAAGTTGGGATGGCCATAGATCACCTCTTTTTGATCTATTTATCTAGTATCCACCCTTGAGTTACACAACCCTGACTTTGAGGTTCTGAGCGGCTAGAGATGTAATTCTAACCTTGTTATCGGCAGGGAAATCCCAGGTGTAGTCAGTACCTAACACGGCACTTTGGTTTAGTGAATTAGCATCGTAGTTAATAACCACACCGTCACTGCTAGGTGTTGTATAGCCGCTCGAGCCCAGTACTCCAGGAGAGTTATAGATAACGGCTAAGTCTAGGTCATCACCAAGAGTAAAGTGATTGGCATCAGGTACAGCGTCTAGCTGGGTTTTGTTCATTTGGTTGATGTAGTCTACAGATCCCGTTGAATATTGGTCAACGGTTTGTCCTATTTGACCGACGATGTACATCTTTGTTCCATCATTGTTAAACGTAAGGCCTTCTACTACTGCTTCTTCACTTGCTACAGAAAAACTTTCATCAAAAGATGCTGTTGATAGGTCAAACCCTGTAGAAAGTGTATATATGTGTACTGCATCTGCGACGTGTCCACAAACAAACATCATGGTTCCATCAGAGCTAAATGTTATATCTGTTGGGTCTGTGTCTTGAGAAGCTACGGAAAAACTTACTGACGCATAAGATGCTGTAGAAAGATCAAATCCTGTAGTTAAACTATATTGATATACATTATTGGTAGTAGTACCAATCATAAACATTTTAGTGCCGTCAGTGTTAAACGCTATTCCTTTTGGCGCTGAGTCTTCAGAAGATACTGAAAAATTCTGTGAGTACGAAGCTGTACTAACGTCAAAACCAGTGGTTAAATCATATTCATTTACATCGTCACCAGTAGCACCAACAACAAACATTTTAGTACCATCAGTATTAAATCTAAGCCCTTGTGGTGAAGTTTCTTGTCCAGCTATTGAAAAGTTTTGAGAATATGTTGCTGTAGAAACATCAAATGCAGTTGATAAAGTGTATTCATTAACGTCATCGCCATTAACGCCCATAACAAACATTTTGGTTCCGTCGTTATTAAACTCCACCGCCGTTGGTATTGTTTCTTGAGTAGCAACACTAAAACTAACAGAATCATAACTAGCACTAGTAAAATCAAATCCTGTTGTAACACTAGCCCCCGTCATAGCCTCCTGCAACGTAGCCAACTCTGTGTTAGTTGCACCGTTAGTCCACGTTGTAGATACGTAAGTACCGTTAGAATTAAACTGCCAAGTGCCTGAGTTGTTACGAACAATGTTTCTTTCGCCATCAGTACTCTTTGCAATCTTCCACGTAGTCCTGTCATCAGTAGATACAGCGTAGTAAATAGCGCCAGTTGCAGCGTCTTCGTCAGCCGTCATAGAGTTGATGTCTGTCCAGTACGTAGAGTCTGTTGAAGATGTGGTGTGGACTGCATGGTAGCCTGAAGGGACAGTAATAACGCCAGTGTTGTATTCGTGTATTGAGTTTGACGATCTTCCAATAAGAAAAAGCCTAGTCCCGTCAGTATCAAACGTAAGGCCACCCATGTCTGCATCTTTGGATGATGAATCTAACGTCCTTACAAACGTCCCTGCCGACACAACACTAAATGGTGTAGTAAGCGAGTATTCGTGAACCTGGTCGGTTTGTTCGCCAGTAACAAAAAAACTTGTACCGTCGCCGTTAAATGTTAAACCAGAAGGCGTGTTGTCTTTGGATCCAACAGAATTTGATTGACCAGTATAAGATGCCGTTGAAATATCAAATGCTGTAGACAAAGCGTATTCATATACACGCTCGCCAACCTCTCCAATAATAAATACCTTGGTTCCGTCAGGCTTAAAGTGCATTCCAGTTGGAGTTGCTTCTTGTGTTGCAACACTAAAGCCATCAACATGAGTAACAGATGACAAGCTATAAGCAGTGCCTAGCGTAAACTCTTCTATTTCTTGGTTGTTTATTGACAAAACAAACATTTTTGTTCCGTCAGAATTAAAAGCCATGCTTTGAGGATTTGCAGCATTTGTAGCCGTATTAAAGCTAACAGAATCATAAGTTGCTGTTGAAATATCAAACGCTGTAGATAGCGAATACTGATAAATAAAATCATCACCTTGATCAACAACAAACATCTTTGTTCCGTCTGGCTTAAACGCAAGACCTACGCCATCACCAGATTGAGCGACAAGGTCTTTAGACTGAGTAAAAGTAGCTGACGATATATCGTATGATGATGTAACGGCTTGGCTAAGTTCTAAATCAGTATTAGTCGTGTTGTACACAACAGCGTACATTTCCCAAGAGCCTGAAGCTACTTGATCGTAAGATGTGGGTGCTGTGACTTCAGAAACAGAACCGGATGTTGCCGTAAGAACAAAAACGCCTGAGTTTGCTTTAATAGTTTTACCTACGTCAGCAGAAGTAAATGAGCCTGTGCCTAGAGAAACTGAAGTTATTGCTATGTTGTACTCATTAACATCGTCACCAGTTTTACCTACAACAAACATTTTAGTTCCGTCAGAATTAAACACCAATCCTGTTGGCGCTGTTTCTTGAGAAGCTACAGAAAAGTTCCGCACGTACGAGGCTGTGCTAACATCAAAGCCTGTTGATAGCGTATATTGATTTATGATGTCACTAACATCAGTAGTAACAAACATTTTAGTGCCATCAGAATTAAAAGCTATTCCTGTAGGGGCGTTTTCTTGTGCAGATACCGAAAAGTTTTGAGTATAAGAAGCCGTAGAAAGATCAAAGCCTGTTGATAAAGCATATTCATTTACATTATCTCCTGCGGCACCAGTAATAAACATTTTAGTTCCGTCATTATTAAACGCTATATCTTTTGGGCTTGTGTCTTGTGCGCTTACTGAAAAGTTTTGAGAGTACGACGCTGTACTTAGGTCAAATCCTGTTGACAAATTATATTCGTTCACATCGTCGCCCTGCGCGCCAACAACAAACATCTTAGTTCCGTCAGAATTAAAAGCTAATCCGTAGGGGTCTGTGTCTTGAGCAGATACTGAAAAATTCTGTGAGTACGAAGCCGTAGAAACATCAAACCCCGTAGACAAAT
>Ga0222718_10002245_pt1 | contig 17538 bp, 23 predicted proteins | sample C33_27DmetaG_FD_165045 | JGI IMG/M metagenome (GOLD analysis project Ga0222718, IMG submission 165045) | Estuarine water microbial communities from San Francisco Bay, California, United States - C33_27D | ecosystem: Environmental > Aquatic > Marine > Unclassified | place: USA: California... | reverse complement strand
CAACAATTTTTAAATGATATGAGAGATATTATGACTTATGGATTATCCTCAGAGTTTGTAAATGAAAGTCTCATTCGCACCGAGAATACCAAAGTCACAATCCCTAACTAAACTCAGTCTGCTGCGAGTGCGGCAAAGTATGAGAGAGTATCATCATCTTCATTAGATGATCCGGTGATATCAGGATCATTGAAACCACCACTATTACCACTCAGAGAATTGAGTTCGTCCTTCATGGATTGTGGCATAGGTTCTCCACCACGATTTTGCTGACGGAACTCTTCTTCTTCCTCAATGCTCTCTTGGTCTTGGAACTTAGTCGTTCCCTTGATGCCGAGCACATAGTCCAGACGCTTCTTCAGAGCATCATAGTCCTTGAACTGGTCAGGAGCAACAAACTCTTGGAGAGAATACTGCTTCTTCCAAATTGCTTCCATTGCATCATCATCGTCCAACAGAGCATCTTGACGTGCGAACTCTGAAGAGTCATAGTTGCGATAACCGGCAACGTTCTTTGCCTTCAGTTTGAAGTTAGCACCCTGCCAGAAGTCAAAGGGATCAATTGCTTCTTCGTCTTCAAACTCAGGTTGCATTGCGGCAGTAATCTTATCAAAGATCTTCTTACCGAACTTATACAGGAAGACTTTACCCTCGTTCTCGGGATTAGCAGGATCCTTCACCACATAGATGTTAGCAACGTAGGTCAGTTTACGCTTCTGCTTACGTGCAGCATCTTTGCCTGCATCAGTGCCGTTGTTCCACAACATCGTGTTGTACTCAGACACAGGATCCTTCTGTCCCAGAGTGGTCAGAGAATTCTCAATGTACCAACCACCAGGACCTTGGAAGGCATGAGAATACAGTTTAACGAATGGAAGATCTTCACCATTAGGAGCAGGAAGGAAACGAATAACGGCATAACCATTACCGATCTTATCGCACTCAAGTTTCCACAGACGATCATCGCCTGAACTACCTGCATTATTCATTTTTTCGACTTCCTTGACCAGTTTTTGGGTCAGGGAACCCAGTTTGGATTGCTTTTTAAGATCAGCAAAAGACATTTAGATTACCTCGGATTTGTTTGGATTTGGGGATTTACTTGGATAGTATAGCAAAGATTGCCTCAACCGTCAATATAGTTTTTGAGAGAGGAGATTGTGGCATTCATACTATCAAATAAGGTTTGTATATCAGTCTCAGGTGGGAAACCCATTAATGCGACTGACTTGCGTAAATTCTCTTTCATCTCGATCGCTTGTGGATCGTCTGAAAGAGATAACCTAGTATACATCACTTGTTGCTTTTCTAGCAAGGTCGTGAGGATATCAACATGTTCAAGTTTTTCTTCACGGGACATCTCACTGAAAGACATAAGACTTCCATAGATTTTTTCTTGTAGTCGATTAATTTCACTCAGTTCTTCCTGAATGATTTCGGATTCAAAAAAGTCACTCATCTACAATGTCCCTTAAAATCTTTTTGTACTTGAAGATATCAAGGTTATTTAGAAATGGAGAATATTTTTGAATTTTAAGACTGACGGTTTCCCATATAGGATCATTCAGTTTCTTATCAAACTTATTTTTGAATGAAAATATTTTCTCAAAGATGACTAGAGTTTCAAGACTTATTTCTCCACCAAGATACTTTTTTAACAGGATTGGATGTCCTTTCGAACAATTGAATACACTTTCTAATTCGTTGTTCGAGAGCAATTCGTTGCTTTGTTCTTTGAATAAGTACGTCAAACTCTGTTGTCTCTTTGTCCAATCTGCGTAAGTTCTTTCTCCAGAACTTATAATTTCTCCAATCCATAGATTTTGTGGGTTATCGGCAGAAGAAAAATTTGATACAAGAAATTTTACAACTTCTTCATCATTGTATTTACGACTTGTTTTTTCAAACCAATACTTATCACGCCTTTTATTAAAGGAAGTGACAGATGCTCTTGTTTTAGCACCATATTTGAAGAAGTCGTATTTTGGATTTGTAAAGTGATTTTTTAATGACAAATAGTGTTGATAGACCTCAAATGGTTTCACTTTCATATAGGCAGTTTTGCTCTCGAAGTTCGTTTCATAAAATTAAGTCTCGTAGCATCCCACTTCAGTTTTTCCTTAAGTGGTTTTGAGATTAATTTCGTGACTGATTCTACTTCAAGTTCATTGACTTCGCAATAGTGTACAATAGCATCAATGTAGTTAATTTGTTCTTCAGAAACAATCTTTTCAATTTCTAACGCAAATTTAGATGGTGTTAAAAATTTACTAGCAATTGCCTGTTCTAGTTCTTTATTCGGTTCCATAGAGTTCCAGTTTATCTCTAACAAACTTTCCAATGTATTCGGTAAGAAGTTTGATGTACTTTGATTTGTCTCGCTCTTCATAAACAACGCATTCTCCATTTTCACAAGCCATAATGATTACAAGTTTTTTGACTGAAATACCAGTCAGTTCATACAGCATACAACCATATGCCATGCACTGTACAAAATAGTGATCGATCCACTCTCGTGGTTTCGGTTTCTTTGAAGTTTTAAAGTCGATTATTGCTAATTCACCTTCGTATTCTGCAATACAATCAACGGTGCCCGCAATCCCTAACTGTTTACTATATAGGGAACCTTCCAAAGCATGAATATTATTTATATTCTTGAGTTTATTCTTCGAAATCTTAAATAGAAAATCTGAAATTGGTTGAACCTTTGGTAGTTCTTCATTTTTTAAGAAATGCTCAGTCAAAGTATGCATATCAGTACCACGACTTGTTGCAGCCTTGGTGATACGATCTGCTTCTTCATTGCCAACCTTTTTACGCCATTTAACAAAAATCTCCTTATTAAAATGACTGGTCACCGAAGTAATGGAAACCAGTCGGAGAAGTTCTTTATCATCTGGAACTTTATAAAATCTTACCCCATCTATCGTTTCTCTTTCAAGACGGGGAAGTTCAATATCAACATGATTAAACATTAAAAACCTGCTTCTCGTTTTGCAATAATGTATTCTTTGACAAGTCCAGAACGGACAATATCGTCAACTTCAAACTCAATCATATCAAAAGATGGCATTTTACGCAAGACACTCATAAAGTCAACGATACCATTCTTTTCATTTGACTTTTGTAAATCTGACTGCATCGCATCTCCACAAAAACAAATCTTGGTATTTTCACCCACACGAGTGATAATACTATCAAGTTCATGGAAATTTAAATTTTGAAATTCATCAACAATCACAATTGCATTATCAAGAGTTGTTCCACGAAGGAATGAGGTGCTCCAAAACTTGATTGTTTCCTGCGATTTAAGATTGCCATAAAGCATCTCAAAGTCAGCATCAGATGGCATCTGGAACATATACTTCACCATATTCTTATAAGGAATTTGGTAAATATCTGCCTTATCTTCATGTGATCCTGGCAAGAAACCAATCTCTCTAGTTGCTACAAGAGACCTTACAAGGTAGATTCTCTCGTAAGGTGTATTCTCACTCAGAACGTCTTTAAGTGCATTGTAGAGGGTAATAAAGGTCTTACCTGTACCTGCACACCCATAAGCAACAATGTGTTTTCCTTCTTCATAAGACTTATAAAGTTTTTTTTGATTTTCTGTAAGTGGGTCAATATCGACCAGATATTCAGAACTCAGAGGTTTTTTTCTCTTCATCTGCTTTGCAGTCAAACCAACTCCAATTGGTTGGTCATTTGATGATGCTCTCTTTCTTCTTGCCATACTAGATTTTTCTTACCTTTGAACCGGGTGCTTTTGATGCTTTATTTAATACTTCATTCCATCCTGGATTTTTGGCGACAAGTTTATCTCTCCATTCACCAACATCCGTTGCCATTGGAGCAGTAGAAGGATCAGACCAATCTCGTGTCCAGTCGGGATTGTCTTGCAACCATTGTGTCCATTCATGAACACTCATTTTCACTTCTTTTTGTTCACCAGTTTCTTTATGTACTACAGGATATGTTGCCAAAATTATCACCTCCTAATGATATAAAAATATTTAGACCCACTCCAGTGCTTCTGCACAAGTTGGGAATTGTTCCACAAAAATTTTCTTACATGCTTCTGCAATATCCATATGCTCTTTTTGAGTGCCATTGGCAGATCTAAGGGTGATGTAATGTGCCCACGACCGAACAGATCCACTCATATAAAGACGAGTCGGAGTTGCTAATGGAAGCACAAAACGGGCAGATTCTTTTGCAATTCCCATATCAAGCATTGATTGATATAGAGTCATTGCATCATCAAAATGCTTTCGAATCTTAATTTCAAACTCTTGCTTCACAAATGGATCAATGTCATCAATAGAGTTCTGACGATTCTTGGTGTCTTGACGACGAAGGTCAAACATAGGAACCGTATCACCAAGAAGTGAAGAATCAGCATACCGTTGAGAAAACTCTTGATATGTGAAGCTGCGATGACGCAAAATCTGAGCTGCAAGTCCTCTGGTAGTCTCTATCTCCAATGTCATAAATGCTTGCTCAAACACAGACCAGTGATTGTGCTTGATGCAATATCCTAACAACTTTGCATAGTTAGGATTTTCCTGGTTATTTGGATTTGACACTCTGGCAACATATGCCATAGTTTTCTCCGCATCAGGAGTGACACTAATCAGTTTTACATTCATTTTCCAAATCCTTTAGAGTTTTCTTTTTCAATATCAGCAATCTGCTCCTTAATAGCACGCAGTTGCGTCTTCATCTCAATAATTCTTTCTTTACTATAGAGATAATCTTTTTCAATCAATTTCTCTAGTAGTTTAACAAGTTCTTTTGCTTTCTTTGTATCAGTCATCATCGTCCTCAAAGACTTCATCATAATCTAATTGTCTTGATGGGACATCTTTAGATACATATGCATCCACATCAGAATACACTTCTGCCTTCAATGAATCAACTAGTAGTTCAAGATTTCTGACAATGAGTTTAAGTCGGTCTTTCTCCATAATACTTTGCTGTTTCACCATATTATAGCATAAAAAAAGGAGGGATGAAACCCTCCTGAATGTTTAATACAAGTAATTCACTTACTATAAGTATGCCCACGATAGCAGAAGGTGCCGTGTGTTTCATCGGTTCCTTGCTTGCACTCATACTTGACACCACGATAGGATGTCATGAGAATTTGTGCGTCGTGAAGTGCAGATGCTTTATTGATCTGCTTGCGAATCATATTAAGTGTGTTCATTTTTATACTCCTAAAGAAATGGGTGAAATTAACCTTCTCTGCCGAAGCAGGATCCGTTTTTTCCGTTTCTTCAGTCGTTTGCGTCCCATATACACTCGGGAGTTGATTCTTTAACAGTCTCAACTAACTCAATCTTGATAAAATTCTCAAGATCTTCGTTTGCCTTAATCTTCAGCATAATAGCATCAGCTTGTTGGCAGGTGAGTGTAGAATACAAAAGTATATCTAACATGGGATCAACGTTCCGTTGCGCGACTTACTTGCGTCGGAGATTTCTCCGATAAACGACAGGTCTATTATAGACCTCATACCTTATTTAGTCAAGCGACCCTACAGAATGATTTTTTTCTGGAGATTTTTTCGACCTTTTTTTGGAATCACTTTCGACTTTTGGTTTTGGGTGGTTCATTACCCCAGAGTTTGGGATTGATTCTTCCCTCACTCTGTTTCATAGTTACGAAGTTGTCTCTATACTTGTCCCAGTAATGGTCAAAGATTTCAACTTGCTTTTTACCTAGTGCAACATCATAATGAGACTCTCCATCCTTTTTATACTCTATTAGATAGGCAGTATATGGAAGTGATTTATCTAGTGCCTTGTCTGGATCACAGTCTTCATAAAGAATTCTCAACCTCTACCTCCCCAAGTAATATCTGGATATGCTTCACTCACAATCTCTTTTGTAATCTTATACTTATCAGTCAGTTTTTTATCCTTTACGAGACAAATGATTTCTGCCTCAAGTGGATGAAGTCCTTCAAGAATGTTGATGAACATTGTTTCACGACGAATTGCACTTAGTCCAGGATTTCCTCCTTTCAGAAAGTGATAGAAGTTCTTAAACTCTCTACGAATTGTAGTATGTCCATTCTTATCACTTGAACCCATAGAAAAAGAATCAGTCTCGTGCATACGACGAACTTCTTCTGTAATTTTAGTCGTCAATCCACCATTGGATTTTGCTTGATCCTCAAATCCAGAATAAGGAACTTCTCCTTCTGGAAGAAGAGATGTAATAGTTTCATCAAAGTTCCAGATAAGAACTGCAACTAGTCCATTATCTCTGTACTTTTTTAGTACTTCGATTTTCTTTGCTTTACTTCTTTGCTTTGAGACTAAATCAAGAACCTCAAATACAAATGGATTTCTTGGAAGTTCTAATGATGCAGATTTAGTTGTTGTCGTCGTCTTCTTCTTCGTTGTTGTCGTAGTCATAATTTTCAAAATTAAATGCAATTACTTCATCAGGAATTAGATTTCCTTGCTCGTCAAACATCTCCGGGTGAGGTCTTGGAACTTCCCGATAGTTCATCATATATTCCCTAGCAGTCCAACCAATCACAAGTCCCAATATAAGAAATAAAATGGTTAGAAATGAACCAAAAACTAAACTAACTGCTAACATTTTTTTTTCTCCGGGATACTATTTGTCTTTTCCGTGTTTTGATGGAAAATTCGAAATAGATGGTAACCTCCCGTCTTAGAAAGCAAACCATCTTTTCGAAGATGATATGAAATGGTTGGACTTGCTTTCTTTTACCTCCATTAAGTAGGAAATCAACACCACGATTTCTGTGGTCTTCTGATTTATTTATGTTAGGACTTGATGACTTGTTGTTCTCTGAGAAATTTGATTGTGTCAACACACCCTCCTAAATTTTTATCATCACATACTACTTGAGGGAATGTAGAACCCTGACCAAATTTAGCATAAAACTCTTGTCGTGTAAAGTCCTCTCCAAGAATATGAACCTTATAATCACTACCAGTCATTTCTAACACCTGTTTGATCTTATAGCAATAAGGACAATTATTTTTCGAATAAACAATAAAATTCATAAATTACTTTTTAGATACAACATATTTACCAATCACAAGATAATCCAAATCGATATTTTCAAATGTCTTGATAGCATCCTTTGGAGTTTCAACAATTGGTTGACCATTATCATTGAAAGAAGTATTCAACAATACAGGACACTCGGTTTCTTCATTGTATTTTTGAAGAAGTGTCGTAACCTCTGGATGCAATTCACTATTCACAGTTTGAATCCTACAAGAAAAATCTTTATGTGTGATTGCTCCAAGTTTCTTTCTTTGATGTGGTTTAACTACAAGAGAGTATAGCATATATTCATTTGGATAAACATCAGTGAAGTATTCTTTCTGATATTCTTCAAGCATAATGCCTGCAAATGGACGCCACTCTTCTCTATGTTTAATACGAGTATTGATTGTTTCTTTATTTTCTTTTGGTGTGGGGTTCATTAAAATAGAACGAGAACCTAATGCTCTTGGACCAAACTCCGATCGATTTTGAAACCATCCAATAATCTTATTATCTGCAAGAAGTTTGGCAGTCTTCTCACACAGTTTCTCAAAATCATCAAACTTCTTATAGTTCTTTCCTTCAAGTGCTTCCTCAATCTCTTGATCACTATAAGTTCGACCAAGAAGTGAAATGTTATGTGGAAGAGTTACTTTCTCCTTTGCCTTGAAGACACCATAACAAGCCGCACCAAATGAAAGTCCAGTGTCATCTGGGAATGGTGGAATATGCATGTTCTCTACAATATCATTCTTACGAATCACAGAGTTTGCAAGAATATTGAGAAAGACACCACCAGCAAGACACAGATTCTCATCAATGTATCCTTGCTCTTTAAGTGCTTTCATATATGCCAACATACCCTGCTCAAAGTTGTGTTGCAGAGTCTTTGCCTTATTTTCTGGTGTCATGTTCCCATAAACAAAATCGTTTCCTGGAAATGAATTAAATGTAAGAGATGGAATACCTTCAAAGGTCTGACGATAATCCTGTTGAAACTCTTTTACATTACCGTAGGCAGAGAGACCCATCACCTTACCACAAAATGTCTCCCGATACTTTGGATCAGTAATATCAATCTGCTTCTGAACCATCTGCGAATAGATGATATGTGCCCAGATCCAATAGTAGTTTCCAAAATTATTCAATTCTGGAATACCAGGATGATATCTAAAGATCCCCTTCTCTTTATTAAAGTATCCAATAGAATGATTTTCTGTAGAGAATACATTACCAACGGCATTAAAAAAAATAGATCCTGCATTATCCATCGTAATGAATGTTCCTTCATTATAATCTGAAGAAAACACAGATGAATATGCATGACACATATGATGAGATACTATCTCAACTCTTGCCTTTGGAAAATATCTTTTGACTTTGGATTGCAGTGTTCCATTGATATAATTTTTGTAAAAGATAGTATTGCCCATTGATGGAACAATAACAACGTCAATGTCTTCTTTAGAAAGATTACCCGTAGATAAACAATATTCTATAGATTTACGTGGAAAGTTTCCATCATACTTAATGCCAGTGAGTCTTTCCTCACTAATACTTACAATATGATTTCCATCAGAAAAGAGAGACACACTAGCACCATGTGTCCAACTCTCATTCATTTGATTTCTGAGTTGTGGATTATCAGAAATTAAAACATTCCAACCAATCGCACCATAAAGTCCAATAATATTCATCCAACTGCTTCTACAATTTTATCAAAGTCAAAAATCTCATCATCCTCATCCACATAAGGATACTCTGCTTCCATACCAGTAAAATCAAAGTCAAACAAATAACTGTTTGGAAGTTTAAAGTTAGCAGGTTTTTCTGCTTGAATATTTGTATGCATATCCCATCCAAATACCTTTGGACTCGTTCCATTCCATAATACCACAGAAGGAAGTTTAAGTGCTGCAGTAGCATGTTGTAGACAACTGTCAATAAGAATCCTCTTATCACTATTGAGAAGAATACTTACCAGTTCCATATTGCTCATAGGATCCTGAATAACTTCCACACCATCCAGTGCCTCTGAGGCAGGTTTTTTGACTTGAAAAATGTGATACTCATCAGAATAGTGGTCAACAAGTCTCTGTGCCAGTGCTACAGGCATATCTCGTGCCCAGAGATAAGGTCTTTGTTCTTGATACAAACCACCATTAGTCTGAAGAACCATGATAGGTTTACCATTGGTACGACCAGTCCAGAACTCCTTAGCAATTTTTTTCTGTAAAGGATTGAACTTGATTTCAGGCATTTCACCACGATACTCCAATCCATACATCTTACTCCAGGTCTGAACTAGAGGAAGTTTTTTATGAATGTGATCTGTAGTAAAATATGGTTCGTTTGCAAAAATCAGAGAATCTTGATTTTCCACATAAGTTTGATAGAAGTAACTGGTATTACCCATTTGATATACTCTATCAATAAATGGAAGATTCTGAAAAATCTCCGGATAAACTGCACAAACAATGAGTTGTCTGCTTGGATGATTGTTCTTAATACACTTGGCTACTGCTGTTGAGGCAATATGTTTTCCAAATCCACCTTGAACATGAAATATAGAATACTTAGTTTTTGCCATGAATTAAATTACCAAGGAGTTGCTTTGTTTACTGTGCGAGGAGCAGGTGGATTGAGGACAGAATTAATCCAAGAAGTATGATGCCTCTGAACACGTGCTTCTTCAGTAGTCAGTTCTTCACCTAACCAACCTTCTACAGTTTCTGCCGTAAGACTATTAAATGTTACAAAACCATCAGAATCTGGTGATACACCTTCAGTCTCTAATCGAAATCTGTGAGTAGAATCAATAGTAGTTCTTTCCTGATCAGAATCATCATAAGAAACAAAACGAACTTCTATTTCCGTTACAATATTATTACCGTCATTTAGAACCTCAAAATTCTCAATGGTTCTAGAGTGTTGAATTGTCATCGTTATTTTTCCGTTTAACTTTTTTTATTTATTGAAAATTTTATTGTTTCCAAAACTCAAGATTGTTTTTATTTTCTTCATAAAGACTGAGAATTTCTTCTGGAAGAACAGATTCTGGAGATGGAGAAATTTTTTCAAGTTTAGAATGAACTTCATGCATATCACCTAACCCATAAGTATTGAGATCATTTTCTCTATGTTTATTGGAAAGATTATCAAGCTCATGGTCATAGTAATTTTCACCAAGAAAATCATAAATGTCTTCCAATGTTTTTCCAGGGTTACTCACTAAATCATTATAGTCCACAAAGTGCATTTTGTCACGGAAATTTTCATCAATTCCCATCTTTATAGCATTAAGTGAGTCATAAACAATACCACCACCATTCAAAAGATACATACAACGATTGTAATCATTGATTGGTGTATTGGTTTTAATCAGTTGCTCGTCAACAAAGTTAACTCTTTCTTGTCCTTCTTGAAATGGATTGCGATGAATCATTGTGAGGATAGAAGTGAGAATCTCATCCACTCTACGAACAGGGACAATAATCTTTGCCTGCTGTCCAATGTACCCTTCAATAAAAGGCACTCGTGCAGTCCAAGCACGGTTCTTATCAAACACAACAGGTTTCTCTATATCACTATAAAAATGATGTGGGACACTACCGATGATTTCTCTGACTTGATCTGGTTTTGGATAACCATGATACAGTTCATTTTCCATAAAGTTTTGTTCTATGGCAAACATTGCACCGAGAACTGGACTTGATGGACCTGAATAAAATCTTGGATTTTGATTTAGAATTGTTGAAAGTAATGTGCTCCCAGATCGTGGAAGACCTGCCATGAAATAAAAAATCTTATCCATTGCCAATATCAATAATTATATTCTAATTTATTATACCACAAATAAATCGATTACGAAAGATTGTTAACTCTTTCTTCAAGTGCCAATAATCTTTCTTTTAATTCTTTATTTTCTGCATCAAGTTCTTTGATTGCATTAACAAGAATTGGAAGTAGATAATCGTGAGTAACTCCTAGTTTTTCTCCATCAGGATTATCAACAATGATTGGTTCATCTTCAAGTGATGCAATTTCTTGAGCACTAAATCCATATCTCTTTTTATCATCTTTCAGTTCACCGGTTTCTCTGTCTTTAAACCCATACTTGATAGGATTAACTCCTTGTAAGAATGCTTTTCCATAAGGAACATCACCATAAACACATTTATCTCTGATATCAGAACCAGTAGTCCATCCAATTTGAATTCTAGCGCAACTATGGCTGCTGTTACCCATTACAATAACGTTAGATCCAGTAGAAAGGGTGCATAATCCGCCTGCAGTGCTTGCAGAATCACGACCAATTGCAATATTATTACATCCAGTGGTGCTGCCCCTTGCTGCACAAGAACCAATGAAGACATTATGACATCCAGTGGTATTGCAGTTTCCTGATAAAGATCCAATGAAGATATTATGAATTCCATTGGTGTTGTAAAATCCTGCCTGATAACCAATAAAGTTATTACAACCTCCACTGGTGGTTCTGTATCCTGTATAAGTACCAATAAAGTTATTACCAGATCCAGTACTTAAACAAAAACCACCACCCGCTAGATATCCAATGATGTTATTCTTAGTGCCTTCAGACCCAAATTCGAACCCTACACCAGCACATTTACCAATGAAGTTATTGCAAGCTCCATACTGCATATATTGTCCCGATTTGGTACCAATGTAGTTATTGTCATTTCCCTCTGAGTAGTATCCTGCACATGCACCAAAGAAGTTATTATAACTTCCCGTGCAGCTGAATTTTCCTGCCTGATAACCAATGAAGTTATTTACGGTTCCAGTGCTGTTGTAGTATCCTGCCTGGCAACCAATGAAGTTATTTAAGTATCCAGAGGTGTTGCAGAATCCTGCACGATTACCTAAGAAGTTATTATTACTTCCGGTGTTGCATTTTCCTGCATAAGTACCAAAGAAGTTATTATTAGCTCCAGTACAATTGAAACTTCCTGCACATAGACCAAAGAAGAGATTACAACCTCCACTGGTGTTGCGTTGTCCTGCATAACGACCTAAAAAGATGTTATAAGGACCAGTTCCAATATTACAAGAGGGACCTGCTCTGAATCCTACAGATATATTATGATTTCCAGTAGTGTTTCTGCATCCTGCCTGATAACCAATAAAGTTATTACAACCTCCAGTGCTGGATGCACATCCTGCTTCAGCACCTAAGAAGGTATTATTACATCCAGTGGTGTTGTTGTAACCTGCTCTAAGACCTACGAAAAAGTTACAATTTCCAGTGCAGTTGTTTTCTCCTGCACATAGACCCAAGAAGTTATTATAAGATCCATAGCAACTTAATAATCCAGCTCGGGCACCAATGTAGTTATTATAACTTCCAGTCTTGATTGCCTGTCCTGCACTGCAACCAAGGAGGATATTATAATCACCCTGAGTAATGCCGGATCCAGCATTACATCCCAAGAAAATATTATAACACGCAGAACATGATGCTGGATTATAAGAACCACCGGCATTACCCCCGGCAAAAAGGTTTGCATCTGCGTCTTGTTCAAATCCTCCTGAAGAAGGAAGGTTAGTCAGACCAGAAGCATCTCCTATGAATTCAGCTGCCTCTACTGTACCACTAAAAGTACCACTTCCAGCATTAACAACATTTCTACTGTTATCAATTACATCTGTACCACTTACCTTAATAGACATCTACCGTCCTCGTATACACTGGGTAGTTTTATTACAAGTATTTAGATATTTTTTTTTACTATCTTCACATATTCAATCAAAAAAGAATAGATGAATTAATCTAGAATCATTTTTATCATATCCAAAATATTGTGATGCTTGATGAATTGCATGAGCATCCCAAATTACAAGACGATTATAAACATTACCAACAACATCAACTTTCTCCCAAGGAGTAGGGTCTAGATGTTTCTTTTCCCATACAACATCGGATCCTGGAGTGTCTACATGACGAATTCTAGTTTTTTTATGTGCAATTAATGAAGTTCCACATTCATATGGAGCATCAGGAGTCAAATAAATTGCTCCTGCCCACCTTTGAGAATCTGCATGATAAACTAATGCATCTTCACAAGTACAATACTGAAATCTTCCACACATTCCATGAGTTTCCATCCAATTCGTAATTTTGATTCCCATAATGGACTCAAATGCTTCTTTGGTTCCTTCAATTTCATACTGATGTTCAGTTCTTCTACCTCTATGATAATCACTGAATTCAAATTCTTGAGTTAATGCAAACTCTCGTATTGCATCAGGATTATCATAAAAATTATCTACAACCCATAGAGTTGGATGTCTTTGAGTATTTGCTTGAGGTCCTTTAATTTGATATCTCATGGTCTTTTAGCATTCTCACAAAAACGACAAAGATTAAAGCAAGTATTATCTTCAGGAATTACATCTTCATAATCCTGATCTATAAGATTACCAAGAATATGTTCAAGTCCATAATCCATACAACATAAAGATACATCTCCATTTGGTAGCATAATATTGTGATATAGTTTTTCTAAACAACCACAAGTCATTGGTTGCTCTCCATGATATACAGACTTGTACTCATCTTTACGATTAAGTAATTCTGGTTTCAATATACTTTCACCAAGAAGATTTCCTGCTCTTGACCACATTTGATATGTTGGTGCTTCTGGAAATACATGACGAACTGATTCATGGACTGTTCCCATACACATTAAAGTAAAGTTTTGAATTTGAGAATGAACCTCTCCAAATTTTTCAATAACTTTAATATATCTATCAGTGATTGGGTGTTTTGCCTTTCTTTCTTGATCGGGAAGATGAAGAACAAATCCTCCATTCGGATTTCCGGCATATGGAATGTCTTTAATTCTTTCAATATCATCTACACCCATACCAATACCAGTCGTGAATACTGAAACTGGATGTCCTTTTTGATGAGCATACAGAAGCATTTCTGTAGTCTTTGGATTCAACCATGGCTCAGTAAATCCAGCAAAAGTCACACGAATCTCTTCAGGCATTTTATCTACCGCCTTTTGAAAATTTTCAAGACTTAAGAATCTTTCACCCTTATATGATTTCTGAAGAGTTCTTTGTGGGCAGAAAACACAATCAACTACACATCCGTTTTTTACATCAATAGAGGTGGTAAACTCCATCGTAGGTAGGATGGAGTTTTTCCACTTTTTTTCTTGTACTTGCACTCTATTATCAATGTAAATCGTAATTGCTTGATAATGTTCAATAAACCAATCATCCCAAAGACTCCATTTAATATCTACTTCATCAAATGAGTAGACCTCATGGTTCGGAAAATCTCTTAAATAAGTATCTCTAAAATGACGGAACTTATCTTGCAGTTCTGGTGTTGATAGATGCCATTCTCCAACAATCTTCTTTACATTCTTTTTAATCCATGAAAGATTTTCGTCGTTGAAAATATCATACTCACCACCCTCACAATCAGTTTTTAAGAAATCAATTTTATCAATATTGTTTTGCTCAATAAAAGATTTAAATGTAACAGTCTCAACATCTTGGATATTTTCTCCCTCACAAGTCCCAATAAACTGTTCATTAAATAGACCTGAAAGTTTTTGAATGCCATCAACACTGCCAATTGCTTTATTGATAAGAACTGTATTATCCGACTCTACATTTTCTTTAAGAGTTTGGAATAGTTCTTTATGTGGCTCAAAGCAATAAATCTTCTGTGGATTTTTACCCTTAAGAGTGTATGTGAAAGGACCAACACTTGCTCCAACATCAAAAACAATATCGTTTTCTTCTACATTAAAAAACTTTTCATACACATTTTGCTCAAAGATTTCTCTTTCTACAATATTCTTAAACCACTCATTCTCTGCTGCTTTACCCCAATTAAATCCTGCTCTAAGCATATTTAAATTATTCATTACTGCTTGCCTATGAGATACATCTATCACACTCCAATATTCATTTTTAAGTTCAAGAAAATACTCCCTACTATCATCACATAACCCACAATGCCAAGAGGAAACCGCCTTTTCAAATAAGATTCCATATTTACCTGGATAATCAACCTTTAATGGAAGTGGAGAACATTCAAAATCAGATACCTCAATACCTATTGAAGAAATAAGATATGAGTCATGATAATTTTTTTCTCTCTCATAAAATCTAGAAAGTAAAAAATACCCTTCAGGTCTTTTAGGTTCCAATGCAACAGCACTTTGAAGAAGACCTTTTACAGAATTATTTCGACATCCCTGAGAATTAAAACAATCAGATGCAGACAATAAACAAGCATACATTAATGTCTTGTCTTCGGTTCTTTCTGCAGTTCTAATATAGTAAGAAATTGCAGAAGCAGTTTGTCCTATAGAATGATAATACTTTGCAAGATTTAGATTATTGATCTCATTCTCAGGATCTTTTACAAATTCATTAAGATAGTTTTGTAAATCACTCATTGATAATGTCCTCAAATACTTTTTCTGGAAACTTTAAAAGATATGCTGCGTTGTCTTGAAATCCAAAAGACATTAGGAAATCAGTTCCTTGCTGTATAAGTCCAACACAAAACTCAACATGTCCACCCATAATTGAAAAATCGTCCGTCCATTTAATCAGATTAAAATTCTTATCCCAAAAACAAATACGATGTCGATAAACTGCATCTTTTCTACCAGTCTCACTCTGGAATAAATCAACCTCATGAGTGATTGCAACATAATAATCTTTCCAAGAAATTACTTGAGAACCTCCACGAAGATCTCTTGGAATATTTTTTTTCTCTCCCGAAAATACAGTCTCTGATGTTTGATTTTCTGGATCAACTTTTACAATCTCTGTTGGATTGCCCCACTTAATATAATGATATGGGAGATCTAGAAAAGGCATCCAATTTTTTTCACAATATGAATTTGGATCATTGGGAGGTTCAATCCTCAATCTTGAAACTTCTACTACCTCATCATCATGAACTTCAATTTCACAAAGTTCCATTCTACCAGTTCCAATGGTATCAAGATCTCTACGAACTCCAGAAGTATAAAGTTTTCCATCCCAACAAAATATTCTAGCGTCTTCTAATCCAACAAATTCCCATAGTTCTTTCTCTGGAAATTTTGATGTGTCAATTTTATTTGTTCTTACAATATTATAATTTTCATCAAGTTCAAGATAATAATTCCAAGTCCTCAAATGAATATCATCTTCCGGATGAATGTATGTTAAAGGACCATATGGATGTTGAAAAAGTTTTTTTTCTGAATGATAAAAAGTATAATTGACTGCTCTTAGGTTCACTAAAACTTTATCATTATGAATATAGACAGAAGGATTCATCAGACCTAATCCAGAGTTTAGATCTGATGGAATGATTAATGGATAAATTGATCCACCATAATTAAAACATTTTTGTGCAAAATTCATAATAATTCAAGAAAAAATAATTAGGTGGTGGTAACTATTATACCACAATATCAATTGTTATGCTGGTGCTTCTTCTGTTGCTGGTTCTTCTACTACTTCATTAGGATCGACAAAAGTAATTGCACCTACTGCAACTTTATTGTTTACACCACGAAGTTGACCTTCTAAGATCTCTGAAAAATAATCCTGATCAATAGAACCATCCTCTAAATGGGGAATATTGAGAGTTCTTTTATGTTCAAACCCAGATTCGTTTGTATAAGTGACTTGTACTGAAGTATCTTCTGCAGTATAGTCAGCTACTGTGTATGTGGTAATCATTTCTTTAATTGTTCAATTTCTTGTTTCAAAGTATTTATTTCACTTTTAAGATCCTTAACGGATTCAATGAGAAGACCTACAAGGTTACCATAAGCAATTGTTTTCATATTATCACTTGAAGTCTCTACTATCTCTGGTAAAATTTCTTCCACTTCTTGTGCAATCAATCCAATAGATGATTTTTTATTATCAATCCAATCATATCTAACACCTCTTAACTTTGTAGTAATATCAAGTGCATTATCTATAGTTTCAATATTTGTTTTCTTGGTTGCATCGGATAATGAATTTAGATTAGTTGCAGAAAGTGTACCTGTTGATGGATTATATTGCAACTTCGTTGATGATGTATATAAATCTGACGTAGTTCCTGATGTTGCCTCATAAAACAATGGATACATTGTAATGTTATTACTAGTATCATCAGCAAGATTTAAAGCAATTGAAGGTGTATTACTAAAGTTATTATAGTTAAGATAATAAGAACCCTGTTGTCCATCAAGCAAATCAGCATCTAATCCAGACCCAGCACCATCATTAGATGTGCCAAATAAAGTTCCTTGACTGCCGGTTGATAATGATCCAGACGAAGTTAAAGCAGCTACCTCACTAAACGATGTGGTGCTACTTGATACATACCACTTATGGGCCCCGCCAGAATAATATCCAGTAGTGCCATCATGAACAGAAAATCCAGAAATCCAGGTACTGTTGGCGTATAAAACGATTTTATTCGGACCTCTGGCAGTATCACTATAATCG
>Ga0222718_10002244_pt1 | contig 17549 bp, 26 predicted proteins | sample C33_27DmetaG_FD_165045 | JGI IMG/M metagenome (GOLD analysis project Ga0222718, IMG submission 165045) | Estuarine water microbial communities from San Francisco Bay, California, United States - C33_27D | ecosystem: Environmental > Aquatic > Marine > Unclassified | place: USA: California... | reverse complement strand
GCACCAATCAAGACCGCCATGGAAGGCGATTTTGACACTGGTAATATGCGGTTCAAGGCACGTGAGCGTTACAGCTTTGGCGTTTCTGACTGGCGTTGTGTGTTCGGTACACCGGGCGCATAAAAATTCTCTTCTTGAGATACTTAAAAGGACGGCTTCACAGTCGTCCTTTTTTGTTATATACTGAGTTTGGGCGTAATTTTAGCTTTGTAGACAGGATCCTGCCCACCTGACATTGCACGGACTACAAAGCAAACCCTTGTGCAAGAGGTGATAAAATGGCTTCTACAACTTTTTCAGGTCCCGTGACCTCCACTGCCGGTTTTATTTCTGGCTCTGACTCTCTCGTTTCCGTAACAGCTAACGCTACTATGACATCTGCCGCAAATGCAGGCCGTACTATGGTTTTGGATATTGCAAGTGGTGCGACTGTCACTCTTCCTGCTGCTAGCGGAACAGGCAACATCTACAAGTTCTTTGTAGCAACCACCGTTACTTCAAACAACTATATCGTTCAGGTTGCTAATTCTAGCGACACAATGTCTGGTATGGCTATTGTAGCTAACGACGGTGGCGACACTGCGTCTATTTTTGAAACTGCGGCTGACACCGACACCATCACTATGAACGGTACAACGAAGGGCGGTATTCTTGGCGCACAGGTAGAAATTCAGGACGTTGCTAGCAACAAGTTTTCTGTTACAGTCCGTACAGCGGCCACTGGCACAGAAGCTACTCCTTTCTCTGCTGCTGTTTAATAGGGGCTTATCATGGGTAAGCTTAACGGTAGCAAAAAGCCTCTTAAAAAGGCCGTAAAGGCCGTGAAAAAGGCTGTAACAAAGAAAGAGGGGTAAGCTATGGCCGGATCTCTGATATTTTCCAAATATCTGGACGTAGGCACATCCGGGGACGGCACGATCTATAGTGGACCGTGTCGTTTACGGCAGCTTACGGTAAATACCGAAGCCGCAGGTTCGCCTGCCATCGTTTTGAAAGATGGCGGGGCCAGTGGCACGGTCAGGCTACAACTTGACCTTCAAACAAGTGACACTTTTTCAGTCAACATTCCAGATGACGGCATTCGTTTTGATACAGACCTGTATGTAGACGAAACCGCTTTGGATAGCGTGACTGTCTTCTTGTCATAACAGGAGGCTCGAATGGCTCGTGAAGTTAGTTCCATATCAAGGGTAGGGACTTCGGAGCCGTTTGAGCTTCAAGTTGCCCGCGGCCAAATATCCTTCCATAAAAATGTTTTTAAGTTTGGCTACAACGCTGTTGTTGGATCCACTAAGGAAACCATTTGGGAACAGGGCGGTTTATACGCTTATCCCGCATCAGCCACGGTAATGACTATATCAAGCAGTTCAGCTAATGACACTGCCGCAGGCACGGGTGCGAGAACAGTAGAAGTTTTTGGCCTAGACGCCGATTACAACGAAATAAACGAAGTTGTTACATTAAACGGGCAAACGGCTGTTAACACCACAAAATCTTACCTACGGATAAATCGCGGCATTGTTCGCAGTGCAGGTAGTGGTGGCACAAACGCTGGCACAATTTACGCAGGAACAGGTACGGTTACATCTGGGGTTCCAGCTAATATTTACCTGACCATAAATGGGGATGGCGACAACCAAACACTGATGAGCCTTTGGACGGTTCCCGCAGGATATACAGCATTCCTTACAAAAATGTCTTTGTCCACAGGAACCTCTACCAACACCCCAGCCCTTTTGAATGCTAGTCTTGTTGCTAGACCTTATGGGGAAGTGTTTCAAATAAAAGAAAGATTTACTATTACAGATGGCGCACACGAACAATTTTATACTTTTCCATTAAGGTTCACAGAAAAAACAGACTTGGAGATGAGAGCATTTTCTTCTTCAGGGTCAGTTGACTTTAATGTGTCCGCTTCAATGGAGTTTATTTACATTCAAAACGGGGGTGACTTGTAGTGGCTGAGCGCAAAAAAGCCAAAATGCCTCCCCGCAACAAGAAAAATTTTCGCCCCACTGAAAAAGGAGCGGGGATGACTAAGGCTGGGGTAGCGGCGTATAGACGCGCAAACCCCGGCTCAAAGTTGAAGACCGCTGTAACAGGGAAGGTCAAAAAGGGTAGTAAAGACGCTAAACGGCGCAAATCATTCTGTGCGCGTTCTGCGGGACAAATGAAAAAGTTTCCTAAAGCGGCAAAAGATCCAAACAGCCGTTTGAGGCAGGCCCGTAAAAGGTGGAAATGTTAAAATGAGCAAGCCAACAGTTGCAGAACTAGACAAAAAGGTTGAGGTAATACAGGCCATTTTACACCGGCTGGAAACCAACCATCTTGCTCATATGCAAAAAGACATAGATCGTCTGGATATAAAAGTCTGGGCTATTCTTGGCGGCATTGCTCTGCAACTTGCGGCAACAGTAATAGCATTGGTGGCGGTACTGACATGACACGGGTTAATTTAGGCGCAGGGGCTTGCCCTGTTAGAAAAATGGCAAAAGGTGGCGTCGTTAAGATGAAGAAGGGCGGCACTATATGCCCTGAAGGAAAAGCGTGGGCAAAGCGTACTTTTGATACGTATCCTTCGGCTTACGCAAACTTAGCTGCCTCAAAGTATTGTAAAGACCCCAATTATGCCAAAAAGTCCAAAGGTGGCAAAAGGAAGGGCAAATAATGGGAAAATTACAGGAGTGGGTTGATGAAGAGTGGGTCAGAATTGATAGCAGCGGCAATATCGCGGGTCCGTGCGGTACTTCAAAGAATAAGAGTAACCCTGATCGTTGTTTGCCTCGACGTAAAGCTCAAAGTCTTACAAAAGCTGAACGCGCTTCAACAGCGCGTAAAAAGAAACGCGAAGGCTCTAAAGGAAAAACTGTCGTCGCTAATACCAAGGCGGCTAAAGTAAAGAAAATGGCTAACGGGGGCGTTGCGGGTTATGAGACCAAAGCCAAGCGTCCTTTTCGTGGTAGTAGTATACCGGGTACAGCCGTAGCTCGTGGGTGCGGCGCGGTTATGAACAACCGACGTAAGCGTACAAGGGGGTCGGTGTCACAAGCATGAATAATACGGCCTTTTATGTAGATAAAGAAAGCGAGATCTGTAACGAAATTTTAGCTTGGTCCGCACATACTTTGCAAAAGCCAAATCCGTATTACAACGGGTTGCCTCCATGTCCCTACGCACAAAAAGCGTGGGAAGAGAACAAGGTCATCATTCTATTTAAGTATGATACCAATATGCAGGTGCTGTACAGCACAATATCTCAGTGGGAAGACGCTTTTGACTTAGTTATTATTGTGGACATGGCTTTTAAAAAGAACCCGGATGACTTCCACGAGTATCTGGAGCTTATGAATGACGCTATATCTGAAGGTGTTTTTATAGACCGGGACATTTGGTTAATGGGTTTTCACCCGCATGATGAGGTTAATGACTTTATCGACGACCAAAGCTTTTTGCAAATGGTTGATGACGAATATGCAATGATATTTGTTCAGCGTTTGTCCAAAGTTCAAGAAGCAGCAGACAAGCTGGCTAAAAAAGGCTATTATGACAATTATCTGGAAGAATACGATGCAGCGGAAATCTTCCAAAAACGCGAAAATCTACACAGGAGATTAAAGAAATGGCAATGAAACCTCGCAAAATGATGAAAAAGGGTGGCGCAGTTAAGAAGATGCGCGGCGGTGGAATGGTTAAGAAGATGCGCGGCGGTGGAATGGTTAAGAAGATGCGCGGCGGTGGAATGGTTAAGAAGAAGTAGTAAGCTATGGCAACTTCCGGCAGCAAAGATTTTGAGTTAGACGTAGCGGACTACGTTGAAGAGGCTTTTGAGCGTTGTGGCTTGGAGGTAAGGACTGGCTATGACCTTAAAACGGCTAAACGGTCGCTTAATCTTATGCTGGCGGAATGGGCTAACCGTGGCCTTAACCAGTGGACGATTAAACAGCGCACCGTGACTATGGTGTCTGGCACAGGAAACTACAGTTTAGATTCTGATGTCATTGATATTCTATCCGTTGTGGTGCGCCGTAGCGGTACGGACTATGCTTTAGACAGAATAAGTCGTGACACATACTTATCTATTCCAAGTAAAGCTACAACCGGTCGTCCTAATCAGTTCTTTTTGGACAGACAAATCACACCAAACCTTAAACTTTGGCCGACCCCGGATAATAACACCGACGTTGTTTATTACGACGCTCTTGTTCGTATGGATGACGCGGACACTTACACGAACACTATGGATGTACCTTTTCGTTTGTATCCGTGCTTAGCGGCTGGGCTAGCATATTATATTTCCATTAAACGAGCCCCAAACAGGGTTCAGCTTTTAAAAGCAATGTATGAGGAAGAATTTGAGCGGGCAATGGCGGAAGACCGGGATCGTGCGTCTTTCAATGTAACCCCTCAATATGAGTATTTTAGGGTTTAGTAATGGGCAAATTTGCCGCAGGTAAAAACTCGTATGCTATTTCTGACCGCTCTGGGTTACGGTACAGGTATAGAGATATGCGTCGAGAATGGAACGGCTTATTGGTTGGTAAAGATGAATACGAGCCAAAGCATCCGCAATTAGGCCCGTTTCCAAAGGTTATAGATGCGGAAGCCCTAAAAGATGCTCGACCTGATACAAACAACAACATACCGGCATTAGCGTCTTTCCCAGCTTTCAATTTAACCACACTTAGGTATATAAATAACCCACCGATAGAAGGCAAATTAGGCACAGTTACGTTCGGCGGAGATGTCACATGAGTTTTACATATACCACCTTAAAACAGGCTATTCAGGACTGGACGGAGAACAGTGAAACAACCTTTGTGAATAACTTAGATGTTTTTATCACAAATGCCGAAGAGCGTATTTTTAAGCTCGTTGACCTAGATTTTTTCAGAAAAAATGTCGGTGCCGCTATGACTTCGGGGATTCAATACCTGAATGTTCCTGCGGATTATTTAGCTTCCTTTTCGCTTTCATATACAAAAGCAAATGGAGACAAAGAGTTTTTGCTACAAAAAGACGTTAACTTCTTACAAGAGCAGCACCCAGATGCCACCGATACTGGAGACCCCAAGTATTACGCTATTTTTGACATAAATAACTTCTTAATCGCTCCAACACCAAATAGCTCTTACGCTGTAGAGCTTCATTATTATTATCGGCCACAATCCATAACAGCTACAGCCTCTGGAACCTCTTGGCTTGGTGATAATGCTCCAAACACACTACTTTACGGATGTCTCATAGAAGCGTATACTTTTATGAAAGGGGAGCCTGATATGCTCCAGCTTTATGAAGGTCGGTTTGGGGAAGCCATCCTTCGGATGAAAAATTACGGCGAAGGTCGTGAGAACACGGATGCTTACCGACAGGGGCTTGTGCGCGTTCCTCAGACCTGATAGAGGAATGCAGTGTTACCAAATCTAAGCGATAAAACTATCGCCATAGTCGGATTAGGCGGAAGCTACGCCGATTTCGTTATGGCGCGTATAAATTCAGAAAAATTTGATGAAGTGTGGGGTATAAACTGCATCGGTGCAGTTTTTCACGTTGACCGCACATTTATGATGGATCCAGCGTCTCGCTTTTTAGATGACGTAAAAGCCGGAAAACAAACAGGAATAGCACAAGAGTTTTTGTACCTTACTGAAAAAAAGGGTCCAATATATTCCTGTTGTTTAGATGAGCGTATACCAGAAATACAGCTATACCCACTAAAAGAAGTTATATCTGCAACTAATTTTAGTTACTTTAACAACACTGTTGCTTACGCTTTAGCTTTCGCAGTTGCCTCAAATGTAGCAAAGTTGTGCCTCTACGGCATAGATTTTAGTTACAAAAAGAACCTGCACTTTGCTGAAGCGGGTAGGGCCTGTGTTGAGTTCTGGTGTGCAATAGCCGCCAGCCGCGGGGTTCAGCTTGAGGTTGGGCCGCGTTCTCCGTTATTAGACACCGATGTCCCCCCTGATGAAAAACTTTACGGTTACCATAGGTTAGACGACCCCTTGGTGCAAGCCGTTGTGGACGGAACATTAGTTATATGCAAAAAAAGTGAGTCCGAAGCTTATATAAAAAATGAAGAGAAAAATGCGCCGGAGCCTTTAGATGGGAGAGAGCCTGTTTTAATTGGTAAACATGACATAGAAGGCGTTACTTACAATAAGGAGAGTCAAAATGATTAGTGTAGATAGCCCGGTTGTTCTTGGGGGTGTTAATGTAATGACTTCCGACGATGGGGGCTTGAGTGCAGAGCAGGTGACTGAGTTGGCGATGGATAAAATTATGAAAATATCCGAAACGGCTCCTCCCGCAATTCGAGATCAAGCAGCCGTTTTTCGTTCAAATATACAAAAAGTAGTGTATCACTACATAGAATTGGCAAGAAGAGAAGAACGTGCTACAATCGCTCGTAGGATGGACAAGCTTGGAAATTCTGAAATGGCTGACCTTGTTAGGAGAATATAATGGCTATCACTCAAGCAATGTGTACCTCGTTCAAGGTAGAACTCCTTACTGGTACGCATGATTTTACAAACTCAACTGGCGACACCTTTAAACTAGCCATGTACGCTATTGGTGGCGGTGGTAAGAGCAGCACAACAGCTACTCTTGGAGCTTCAACAACTGCGTTCACAACAACCGGGGAAGTAGCGTCATCTGGCACATATGCTACAGGTGGCGGCACACTAACAAATGTGACACCTACATCATCTGGCACAACGGCTTTTACTGATTTCGCTGATTTGAGCTTTACAACAGCTACAATCACGGCTCGTGGTGCGTTGATTTATAACTCAACAGACTCAAACAAAGCTGTTGCCGCGCTGGATTTTGGAGCGGACAAGACTTCTACTGCTGGTACGTTTACAATTCAATTCCCAACTGCTGACGCCTCCAACGCAATTATCCGTATTGCATGAGTAGGCTGCTATGGCTAATAGCGGCTGGAGTGATGGTGCATGGAGTGACGGTGCGTGGGGCGGACGTTTAGACGTTAGCCTTTCACTGTCTGGTGTTTCCAGCACTTCTGCCCTTGGTCAGGTTGATGCTACCCCTAATAGCGGCTGGGGCGATGGCTCGTGGGGTGAAGGCGCATGGGGCGGCTTTCAAGATTTTGATATAATCGTAGGCGGTGTTTCCAGCACTTCCGCAATTGGTCAAATAACTGCGGTTGGTATCTCAATCGTTACGCCCACAGGTTTAGCGGCAACGGTTTCTCTTGGCACGGCGACAGCCGCCGCATCAGTCTCTATATCTGTTACAGGGCTTGAAGCCACCGGCAAAATGTCTGATGGCTGGGGCGATGGTGGCTACGGCTTAGATGCTTGGGGCGGTACTACTTCGGTATTAGTTGGGCAAGATGTTCCTGTAACACTTGCCGCCATGTCGGCTTCTCTCGGCACTGTATCTATAACGGGGACTTCTAATTTAGCCCTAACTGGAGAGTCTGCTAGCGGTCAGATAGGCACCGTTTTACCCGGAGCGGGTGCGATTGTCAAAGAAACAGGGCTTGAAGGCTCTATTGGCTTTGGTGATGAGCAAGTTATTGCATCCGCCAACGTATTCCCCACAGGGCTAGCCGCGACATCTGCATTAGGTGATGAAACGGCGTTTACGGACATAACCATTGCTGTTACAGGTCAATCTGCAACAGGGGGTATTGGGGATGTCTTTATTCGTCAAAGTAGAACTGTCGCTCTTACAGGCTTCAGCGTCACTACAAGCCTTGGTTCTGTCTCTGTTACAGGCAACGCGGACGTTTTATTGACGAATGTCTCCGGAACAGGTAATATAGGCGATGTGATTATCTGGGGTAGGATCGTTCCGACTCCTACGGCAACATGGTCGGAGGTGGTTCCTTCAACTGGGGCAACATGGTCAGAAGAGACCCCTTCTGCAACGGCAACATGGACTGAGGTAGCGGCATAATGGCTAGTACATACACAGATAACAGTGGCATTGAAAAACCGGGAACCGGCGAACAGTCCGGTACATGGGGAACGACCACTAATTTAAATTTTGATATCATTGACCGAATCGTTAGCGGTGTTGGTACAATTACGTTAAGCGGGACAACTCATACGTTAACAACTTCGGACGGTGCTTTGTCCGACGGTATGTTTAAAGTACTGGTTTTAGCTGGTTCACCTTCAGGCACTAACACAATTACGATATCCCCAAACAACGCTCAAAAGCTGTATTTCGTAAAAAACGATTCTGGCCAAAGTGCTATTTTCACTCAGGGTTCTGGGTCAAATGTGACCGTTGCGAATGGCGCGACAAAAATTATTTTTGCGGATGGCGCAGGTTCTGGCGCGGCGGTCACGGATTTTACTAATTCTCTCGCTCTAAACGCTGCGTCTTTTAGCATTGGTGGCACAGCAGTCACCGCAACTGCCACGGAGCTTAATTACACAGACGTAGCCACACTAGGCACCGTGGAAGCAAGCAAAGCCGTAACCGCCGACTCTAACGCGGATGTTTTGTTTGGGGACGACGACAAACTGCTGTTCGGTGCTGGGTCTGACTTGCAGATTTATCACGATTCTGCAAATGGCAACAGTGTGATACATGATGCTGGCACTGGTAATTTACGAATCAGGGCAGATGATTTTCAAGTTACCAATGCAGCAGCTACGGTAAATTTGATTTTTGCTAATGATTCAACTGGCGTAGTAACTCTTTATCACAACGGGAATGCAAAACTCGAAACCACCTCATACGGCATCGACATCAGCGGTTCGGCTGTTGCGGATACAGATACTTCTGGTTCACACACAGGCTCACAAACTCCTGATTTTGACACCTATCAGAACTTTGTTTGGACGCTGACAGGCAATACTACGCTTGCTAACCCGACTACCGAAAAAGTAGGCCAAACTGGTTTCTTCGTATTTGTTCAAGACGCGACAGGTAGCCGTGTTCTATCCCTTGGCACAGACTACGAAACAGCGGGTGGTGCGGGTATTACTTTAAGTACAGCGGCAAATGCGGTAGATATTGTGCCTTATGTTGTAAAAGCATCCAATTCAATTCTACTCGGCGCACCACAGTTAGAGTTTTCATAAGAGGCGTTTATGTCAGGTCCTTTCGGTTCTAGTCAATGGATGTATAGTTCAGGCCCAGCTTTTGATAACTGGGGCGGCACTATTCTCTCGCTAACTCGCGGTACGGGCGGTGAACAGGGCGGCCTTTATAACTTGTCTAATCCAAGTTCTGTTTCTTATTCCACCACTGGCGGCGGTATGTATGTTGTAGGACTCCATCAAAAAGTACCTAGATGGATAGCCATAACCAACGGCACAAGCATCCAAGGCAATCAGGGAACGCTGTATAGCTCTGGTATGATGGCTAGTTGGAGTAGCCACGGTACTGGGGGTTATCTTTCGACTAATGTAACAGGCGGCAGTTTTGTTTACACAGACGGTCAGTACAACTATCAGACGGTAAAACCGTATCTGATATTGGATATGACGGGTGATAGTGGCTTTGACAACCAAATTCGAGTGTATGATGGCGGAGATACTTTAGTTCGCACCTACAATCACCAAGGTAACACAACATGGAATGTTCGCACCTGTGCGTTTGATGGTGGAAACCCAACGGCATGGGACATGGAGCCTATTGGTCAGGCAAACTACCCGTTTTAGTAGGAGATAAATAATGGCATGGTATTATAACGGACAGGAAATTACAGCGGGTCGTGCCTTCACTGACACCAATGGTGGATTAGTAGGCGCAGGCTGGGCTAAATGGCCTGCCGAAACGAAAACCGGTTTTGGTATTACATGGCAGGATGATCCTGACCTGCGGTTTGAAAACGCGGACGGTACAGACAGGGCTTTAGCTGATGTTAAGGCCGATGGTATTGCGTCTGCCAAAGGAGTAGCCTTCCGCCTCTTAGGTGAATATGACTGGTATGTTGTAAGAAACGCTGAAAAAAACACAGCGATACCTTCCGAAATCACAACCTATAGAGACGCCGTGAGGACGGCTCTAAGCAACATTGAAACAGCGATTAACGCCTGTAGCACTCTAAGTGCCTACAAAACTAAGTATTCGGGTGCTTTTGAAGATTTAGACGATTGGCCAGATAAACCCTCTGTATAACCACGGTTGATCTTCTGCAATAACTCCTATATATTTCTATAGGAGTTATTTTTTTGAGGAAGCTATGGAAAAGAACGAAAATAGAACTATTGATTCCCTGTTTGCTGTGCCGTTGTTCAGCAAAGATTTCAAATATGAAGAAAAACAGCGGTTTATAAATCACGCAAAAAATTATCCTTCAGTAGAAGTCAGCAACGTAGGTGGGTTTCAGTCAGATTTTCTGAATCCGGCGGAAGATGTTGTTTCTGACTTTTTAGATGCGGTGCTGCAGGATGTGCAAGCCGCCGTAGGGTTTTTTGGCCTACGAGAGGCAGATAGTCTAGCGGTCAGCGGCGTTTGGATGAACGTAAATGATCGAGACCACTGGAACCACATTCACAACCACCCCGGTGCAGACTTTGCCGTAGTGGTGTATTTTAAAGTTCCTGAAAACTCTGGAGACATTGTTTTTTACAATAACGACCCGGTAAAACAGGCTTCCGAGTTTTATACCACTCCCTTGGGTAACGACACAGAATTTAGTCGGTTGAAGTATGCACACACACCGCGTGAAGACTCAATGGTCATATTTCCCGGTCACCTCATGCACAACGTGATGGTGAACGAGTCTAGCGAAGAACGTATATCGGTTGCCCTAAATATCAAAGTCCGGCGGTCAGGGCATCGTTTCGTAGCGGATACGGGTTGGAAATGATAAAGGATTTGATAATAGTCAAGGATGCTGTTCCTTTATCTTTGCTGGATCAGTTAAGAAATCAGGCAGAAATCTCTAGAGAATGGGCTATTGATGTTCCTGTAAACTTTGCCTTTAAAGATAGGTTTCCTAAAATAACTTTGGTGGATGGAGGACCAAAATCACCCGCCGTTAGTGCTATGTTCGGCCTAGCATGGGGGATATTGGCTTTGGTTCGCGAGAAATGTCCTGAGTTTAAACTGGATGTTTATTACGCGGGTATAAGCGTGAAAGACCGTCACAGAGAGGACAACATCCACGTTGACCACGATGCGGATTTAAAAGACATCCACGTTGTGAAGGTTCTAGGTATCTTAAACACCGATTGGAAAGAAGATTGGGGCGGGGGCTTTCACTGGAACGGCAAAGATTATTACGCACCGCCCGGTTCTTTTTATGTGTTTAACCCGCGTATTAAACATGGCGCGTGTGATATTCATACTGATGAAAAGCGTCTGGCTGTAGATTTTGCTGTAGAAAGCACCACCAAAAAGATTGTCAAATGTCCGTACTAAAAAACATTATAGAGGTGGGGTATTGTCATCCATATGCGCCCATAACCGAAGTTATGGAGCCGAAGCCTCTGGTAAACAACGATATAAAACAACGAAATACTCTACGAAAAGACACCATATTTAAACGCTGCCCTGCGGTGCAAGGCTATATGGTAAACAGCTTTCGAGTAAATTACCCTGTGTCGGCGGAACTTAAAGTAGAAAATCAAGAGTTGTTTTGTGACCAGCCTCAGTATTTACAAAGAAACAACGGTTGGGATCCGTTTTTTACATGGCCGGGAAACATTTTTGAAGCCCTCTGTACAGATGTTTTCTTTTTCTGCGATGTTCCGGGCGTTAAAGTTCTGATGAACGCGCATAAAGACAGCCCGATGCCTTGCATGATACCGTCCATCGTAGACACTTATAAATTCCCTCGTTCAAACCATGCTTGCTCGTTTTTAACTGAGGGGCAAAAAATAAGCATCAAACGCGGCGATCCTGCGTATATTGCTACTTTTATCACCCCTAACGAAGAGCGTGTCCGGCTTGTTCCGTGCAACAGACCAGAAATTCTAACGTGGTGCAAGGACAGGGAAGCATTTAACCGTATGACGGGTTCGATGAAGTGGAAACACTTCTTTATGGACGGATTACGTTTTAGACCTAAAAATCAGGTTCAAAAATACAGGCTTGATAAGGCAGACTAGCCTAAACCACCAGAATACGTTATGATGTTGGCATCAAACATAATAGGTGTGAGATGCCTCTTACAAAGTTACAGTTTAGGCCCGGAATAAACAAAGAGTATACCGCCTATGCAAACGAGGGCGGTTGGTTTGACGGCGACAAAATTAGGTTTCATTTAGGGTTTCCGGAAAAAATTGGCGGGTGGCAAAAGTACAGTTCTGCCACTTATCTGGGAACGGCTAGACGCCTACACAACTGGGTTGCTTTAGACGGCTCAGATTACTTAGGCGTTGGAACCAACAAGAAATACTATATTGAAGAAGGCGGCCAGTTTAACGACATAACGCCTATTCGAGCCACCAGTTCGGCGGGGGCGGCTACTTTTTCCGCCACAGACGGCTCTAGCATAATAACTGTCACCCAAACAAACCACGGTGCGGTTGATCAGGACTTTGTTACTTTCACAGAAGCCGCGGCTTTGGGCGGAAATGTTTTTGCCGCCGTCCTGAACACTGAGTTTGAGCTTACACTGGTAGATGCAAATACTTATACCATTGACATATCGCCCGTTGTGGCAAATTCATCAGACACGGGTAACGGTGGCTCTAATACCATTGCGGCCTATCAAATCAATGTGGGCTTGAACTCAGGTGTTGGAGGAAACGGGTGGGGGGCTGGTTTATTTGGAGGCACAACTTCCGGGGCTTTGACCACCACTTTGAGCGCACCCATAAACGACTCTGTCACCACGATACCGCTAACTAGCGCGACGGGTTTCCCGGCTACCGGCGGCACCATCCTTGTTGGCAATGAGCTAATAACTTTTACGGGTGTTTCCGGCAATGATTTAACAGGGGCAACACGAGGCACTTCGGGCACAACTGCTTCGACCCATGGTGGCGGGGTCACCGTTCAACTTGCGGTTGGCAACGCCGACCCGACTGATGATTTCTTTGGTTGGGGACAAGCCGCTTCTGGGGGTATTAGCACTACAACCGAACTTCGGGTGTGGTCACATGACAACTTTGGCGAAGATTTACTTATAAATCCTGTAGATAGTGCTATCTATTACTGGGATAAAACAACAACGCTATCTAACCGTGCGGTTAATATCACAAGTTTGTCCGGGGCTAACGAAGCACCAGTTCTTGCAAAACAGATTTTAGTGTCCGACATAGACAGACACGTTATTGCTTTTGGGTGTAACGCACAAGGAAGTTCCGTTCAGGACAACCTGTTAATTCGTTTTTCTGATCAGGAATCTGTTACTGATTGGGAAGCTAGAGCAGATAATACTGCGGGGGACCTTCGTCTGGGGTCGGGCTCTACCTTTGTTCAAGCGTTAGAAACTAAGCGTGAAATACTGGTTTGGACGGATAAATCGTTACATAGTATGCGTTTTATTGGTGCGCCTTTTACCTTTGGTATTCAACAGCTTGCCTCTAACATCACCATTATGAACCCTCGTTCAGCCGTGTCCACAGAAGATTTTACTTTTTGGATGGGCATCGACAATTTTTACGTGTATGCCGGTCAGACGGCTCAGTTACCATGCACCGTAAAAGAGTATGTTTTTGGTGATTTCAACTTCGAGCAAAGGGCTAAAGTTGTTTCTGGAGTAAACTCTCAGTGGGGGGAAGTTATCTGGTTTTACCCATCTTCAAGTGCCACAGAAAACGACCGGTATGTAATATATAATTATCAAGAAAAGGTGTGGTATTATGGCACTCTTTCTAGGTCGGCTTGGTTAGACCGGGGGGTTAGGCAATACCCTATAGCGGCAGCTTCTAATTACCTTTATAACCACGAAATTGGTGTAGATGACGACGGCAGTGCCATGACGGCGTACATTGAGTCGTCGCCAATTAGTATATCCGATGGCAACCAGTTCATGTTGACCCGGCATCTGCTCCCGGATCTTAAATTTGACGGTTCTACCGCTTCTAATCCGGTAGTGGATTTTACCTTAAAAGCTCGTACCTTTCCGGGGGCAAACTACAATCAAACTCAAACTGACTCAGCCACTCGAACGTCAACTACACCTGTTGAGCAGTGGACAAATCAATTGGATTTGCGTCTCAGGGGCAGATCGGTGGCAGTGCGCGTAGAGTCAAACACCTTGGGAACTAACTGGGAATTGGGCGTTCCGCGGCTAGATTTGCGGCCAGATGGTAGAAGATAATGGCAAGCGTACAAACTGTAGCACCTAGACTACCACAAGCCCCGGAAGAGTATAACTCAAGTTTTATGTCCGATTTAATCCGGGCATTAGAGATTTTTATTTCGCAAGAGCGAAATCCGGGCCAACTACGTGCGAGTACACTTGTTTTAACCGAACTACCCACTTCTGGAGTTGGCCTTGAGTCAGGGTCTTTGTATATTGAGGGGAACACGGTTAAGATAGCGTTGGCAAACTACGGCGTTTTAAATGGCGCAGCAGCTACCGGAACGGTGGGCGACGTTACAATATTAACACCTTAGATGGACTAGATGGGAAAAACATTGTATATTGTGGGTGTAACACCAGAAAAGAGCGGTTAAAATGAGTAGCACAACAGCAAAAAAGGAAGAATTTATCTTCCCGTCTGGCGGTATCGCTGATTTCTACATGGAAGACCATGAAATAGAGGCTCTGGAACGAGAAGAGGCCTTAGAAGCTTTTGGCGACAAAGGTATCGCTAATTTTGAAGATATCTCCAAACGCATGGCTTCGTATGGCCGTTATGGTGACGATACTGTAGCTCACGTTGAAACGGGTGAGCTAGTTATTCCAAAAGCTTTGATTGAAGATAACCCAAAGCTTCGGGACTCTATTTTTGGTCATTTAAAAGAAATGGGCGTGGAAGACCCGGAACGATATGTTGTGGGGTCTGGGGCAAACTCTATTAACCCAGATACCGGCCTTCCTGAGTTTTTTCTCAAGAAAATTAGAAAAGCCGTATCTAAAATTACTAAAGGCGTGTCAAAAAGCCTGAAAAAAATTGGCAAGGTGTTTAAGAAAATTGCACCTATTGTTCTTCCGATTGCTTTAGCCATGACGCCTCTTGGCCCGATTTACGGTGCCGCTTTAGGTTCTGGTATCGGTACTTTAGCTTCGGGCGGCGATCTTAAAGACGCCTTTAAGTCTGCTTTAATTTCTGGCGGCACTGGCGCGTTGTTCACAGGCTTTACTGGTCAAGGCACGTTCTCTCAAAATGTTGGCAAGGCTCTTTCTAGCCCCGGTGCGCGGCTAGGACAAACTTTATCTGGTGCTAGAAGCACCTTTACTGGTGGCGGGTTTACTGGTGAAGGTAACTTGTTTAGCGATTTTGTCCCTAGCACTACTGCGACTGAGAAACTTGCTGAAGTAACCGCGGGCACTGAGATACCTTCCGCCGATCAGTTCCAAGGTCAATATGCTGATGCTAGCACAACCGTCACAGATGCGGCACCTAATCAGTTGCAAATGGCACCTGCGGATGACTTTGTTAGAGACCCCGGCATTCAGGACGCCCTGTTTAAAGGCGCGGATACAGCGGCGGGTACGACTAATGTGGGGGCAATGGACACAAGCTTGCAGTCTATACAGACTGGGTCGGAGTCGCTTAGTGATGTGATGAATCAATTCCCTAAAGGGGACCTTGGAACAGGCACGATGACAGGGTCTGATTTGTTAAAAACCGCTCAAGAGTATGGCACCAAGACTATGGACTTCTTGACCGGCGGGGCTCCATCTGATGAGGCTATTTATAAGCTGGCGGGTGAAAAAATAGCCGCTGCAAAACAAGCCGGGATAGAGCTTACTAGTTCTGATGCTCTCGCTGCGGCAACAAAAGAGCTTACCCCCGGTCTTCTTCGCACTTACGGCCCAACCGCAGCTTTAGCGGGTGCGGGTCTTTATGCTGGCGGTTTCTTTGACACGCCAGAAGACCCGCCAGAAGAAGATCTGGGTCCAACGGGAGCAGAGCTTGTAGCGGCGAATCCGGATAAATACACAGTTGGCGGCGGTACACCTACCTTATCTTACGGGCCATATAGCGTTGCTACAGACTACCTATATCGCCCCGGTCGGCCTTTTGTTCCATATAATCCATTTGCCGGGTTCTCGGTTATACAGCAAGCTGCGGAAGGTGGTGAAATTTTCCCTCGCCGCGTTGGCGGAATTATGCCAGATGAGGGTATTCCGGGGCAGGACAGCGTTCGCGCCATGTTGATGCCGGGTGAGTTTGTAATGACCACCGATGCTGTTAAAGGTTTAGGTAATGGCAATAATCAAGTCGGTATAAATCGTATGTACGACATGATGCGGGGCCTTGAGTCTAAAGGAAAGGCGATGGCATAATGGCTACAGAAACCCAAATTCAAATTGTCCGCGAAGATCCGGCGATTGAGGCCTATAAACTAGGGCTTCTGGAATCTGCAAAAAAACTTGCCGACCAGCCGATTACGCTACCTATTCAACAAGTTGCCCAAATGTCTGGTCTTCAAGATCAGGCTATTACTGCCGCTTCCCCCGCGTCTGGAGGAATTGGTGGGTATGAGGCTTACTTGCAAGGTGCGGGTCAAACTATGGGTGCCGCACCATCTCTAATAGACCAATCGGCGCAAGGCATAACTGGGGCACAAATTGCTCAGTATATGAACCCTTACCAACAGGCCGTTCAAAGTGAAATTGACCGGGCTTTTAATATTCAAAAAGCGCAAGCGGCTCAACAAGCCGTTGGGCAAGGTGCTTTTGGCGGGGGCCGCGCCGCTATTCAACAGGCTGAAATAGGCCGAAATCAGGCGCAAGCATTAGCGCAAGCGCAGGCTCAAAACTTCTTGCAGGCACAACAGGCCGCTATGGGTGAGCGTCAGCGTCAGTTACAAGCCGGTCAGTCTCTTGGCCAGCTTGGTCTTCAGCAGGCAAGTCTAGGCGAATTGTCACAGCAGTCTGCTCTGCGGGATATCCAGACTCAGTTTGATCTTGGCAAGCAGCAGCAGGCGCAACAGCAAGCTGAACTTGAGGCTCAGCGTCAAAGTGATCTTGCTCAATTATATGAGCCTTATCAGCGTTATTCTTTCTTATCAGATATTTATAAGGGTGCACCGTCTAGCCAACAGACCATTGCGTCAGCTACCGCACCAAATGTTTCACCAGCCCAACAATACTTAGGTTTGGGTATTGCAGGCTTGTCAGCGGCGGCAGGCGCATCGAAAGCGGGGTTATTCGGATGATGAATAGAAGCGTAATGGAACGTCAGATGTTCGCTAAAGGCGGAGCGGCTTTCCCTGATATTAGCGGTGATGGCAAAGTTACCCGGAAGGACATCCTGATGGGTCGCGGCGTCGAGTTTAAGCAAGAAGGCGGTATTGCCGGTATGATGGCAGAACAGCCACCGTCTATGCCTTCTCCTCAAATGGTCGCTGGAATGGCTGGTGGGCAAGCCGGTATGATGCAGGAGCCGGGAGCCGCGGTTCAACAAGCTGCTGGGGCGATTGATCCTGCAATGCTTGAACAAGCTTTAACCGCCGCTGCTGAAAGTGGAATAGGTGACCTCGAAAAC
>Ga0222718_10002233_pt1 | contig 17595 bp, 12 predicted proteins | sample C33_27DmetaG_FD_165045 | JGI IMG/M metagenome (GOLD analysis project Ga0222718, IMG submission 165045) | Estuarine water microbial communities from San Francisco Bay, California, United States - C33_27D | ecosystem: Environmental > Aquatic > Marine > Unclassified | place: USA: California... | reverse complement strand
GTATAGATATATATCCATAAAATATGGCTGGTGGTTTAATGCAACTTGTCGCCTATGGCGCCCAAGACGTGTTCCTTACAGGAACCCCTGAGATTACATTCTGGAAGGTGTCTTACAGACGCCACACAAACTTCGCTATGGAGTCCATCGAGCAAACTTTCTCTGGACAAGCCGATTTCGGTCGTCGTGTAACATGCACAATCAGCCGTAACGGTGATCTTGCCTACCGTACCTACCTTCAAGTTACTCTCCCTGAGATTAACAAGAATATGGCTAGTAGCACCGGAGGTGTCTATGCCCGTTGGTTAGACTACATTGGAGAGCAACTTGTCGCCCAAGTTGAGGTTGAGGTTGGAGGTCAACGCATTGACCGTCAATACGGTGACTGGATGCACATCTGGAACCAACTTACTCTTTCCAAGGAGCAACAAGCTGGTTACCACAAGATGATCGGTAACACCACAGCTCTTACATACATCACTGACCCTGATTTCGCTGATGTTTCTGGTCCCTGTGCTGCCGGTGGTCCCGCTCAAGTATGTGCCCCTCGCAATGCTCTTCCTGAGACTACCCTTTACGTTCCTCTTCTTTTCTGGTTCTGCCGCAACCCTGGACTTGCTCTTCCTTTGATTGCTCTTCAATACCACGAGGTCAAGATCAACATTGACTTCCGTCCCATTGGTGAGTGCTTATGGGCTGTTTCCGGTCTTGATGCCGCTGCTGGCACAACCGCCTCTGTTGCTGCTGCCTACCAACAATCTCTTGTTGCTGCTTCCCTCTATGTCGATTATATCTTCCTTGACACTGATGAGCGCCGCAAGATGGCCCAAAATCCTCACGAGTACTTGATCGAGCAACTTCAATTCACTGGTGATGAATCTGTTGGTTCCTCTTCCAACAAGATCAAGCTCAACTTCAACCACCCTTGTAAGGAGCTTGTCTGGGTCGTCCAACCTGATGCCAATGTTGATTACTGCTCATCTCTTGAGGGTAACTCACTTCTTTTCAGAACTCTTGGAGCCCAACCCTTCAACTACACTGATGCCATTGATGCTCTTCCCAACGCCGTCCACGCTTTCGGTGGTGTTGCTGCCTTAAGCGGTGCTAACGCTTTCATCAATGCTTCCGGTCTTTTCCAAATGGAAGGTGGTGTTGATCTTGCCGATGATGGTGCTGCCAATGCCGGACAAGCCATCGGTGCTGGCAACAACGGCTCCAACGGTTCTGCTCTCTCCGATGCCGGAACATTCGTTCTTGCTGAGACTGCCCTTGACATGCACTGCTGGGGTGAGAACCCTGTAGTCACCGCTAAGCTCCAACTTAACGGCCAAGACCGCTTCTCCGAGCGTGAGGGTTCATACTTCGACACCGTTCAACCCTACCAACACCACACTCGTGCCCCTGATGCCGGTATCAACGTTTACTCCTTCGCTCTTCGCCCTGAGGAACACCAACCCTCTGGAAGCTGCAACTTCTCCAGAATTGACAACGCTGTCCTTCAACTTGTCCTTTCTTCCGGAACTGTCTCTGGTGTAAATACCGCCAAGGTACGTGTCTATGCCGTCAATTACAACGTTCTTCGTGTAATGAGCGGTATGGCTGGTGTCGCATACAGCAACTAAATTAACTGCATTATTCTGTTAATAATGGTTTTATTAATCACTAAAAAAATTTAATATTATAAATTTTATAATATTAACGTAGGAGGGTCTAGAAAATTGATTTATTAATTATATGGTTTGTATTATATATTAAAAATGGAGTTTATAAGTGTAGAATCAAATGCAAAAGAAGTTACAGAAAATGTAGAAAAACCTACTGAAAATACAGAAACAGAAGAAGAAACCCACACGTATAATATAAGTGCAGAATATAAGAAATCTACATATCAAACAGAGCATTGGTCCAATATAATATCAACTGGAAAATATGTAACATTATTAATAACAACATATTTTCGTTGGGGATCATTTGAAATAACATTAACAGATAAAGAAAAAGAAGAAATATTAAAAAAAGAAAGTATAGTAATAAATGATTATGATTGTAGTTGTAATGAATTAATAGATGGTTGTTCGCAAGACGATGAAATTGAAAATGAAGAACAGTATACAGAAGAAGAATTAAGAGAAATAAAAAAGTTAATATATTGGTATCAGGAAGAAACAGATGATGAAATGAATGAAGAGTATGATAGTGAAGAAGAATATATATTAGATATGGATGTATTAGAAGCAAATGGTTGGGATTTAAGTGATACAACATATGGTATAGATTCAACGTGTGAATTAGAATTAATAAGTGATTAGAAAAAACAAATAATGTTAAAATAACATAAGTATATATATTTTATTAAAATATATGACAATAAATTTTTATTATATAACAGTTGCAACAAAACCTCATCCGGTTCTCGAAAATATACAAAAAAAGATAAAAAATAATAATGAAGATATAAATGTATTAGGTTTGCACGAAAATCGTGAAATAGGTTGGCAGGGAACTGGAAACTTTGGTATAAAATTAAGAGAAGTTAAAAATTTTTTATTTAAACCAGAAATAAAGCCCCAAGATGTAGTTCTTTTTACAGATGCATATGATGTAATTTATTGTGGTTCTCATAAAGAGATAATGAAAAGGTATCTATCTATAGGAAAATCAATATTATTTGGTTGTGAAACACAATGTCATCCAGATAAAAATGCAGAAATAAAATATAAAAAAAAAGATGTAGAATTTCCTTATTTAAATAGTGGTATGTTTATAGGTCAAGCGTGGGCTTTGCGTCATTGTTTAATTAATTATCAGTATAATGATGGTCATGACGACCAACGATTTTGGACGGAACAATATTTTAAATATCCTTTGTTATTTGGATTAGATTATGATAACCAGATAGTATTAAATACAGAGGGTATAGAGTGGGAAAAGTTAAAATGGGAAGATAATAAAGCAAATTATAAAGGAAAAAATCCTCAATTTATTCACGTAAATGGACCAGATAAATCAAAAATAAATGGTTTGTATAAAAAATTGAATTAATAATATGGTTAATAGTATAATAAATACAGCAAAGATGCAATTATTAAAAGGATTTAAGCACATATATAGTGTAATAAAACATTGTAGCGACAAACCCCAAGTGGTTTTAGGTAGGTGGGGAGCAGTAAACACAAGACAATCAGATTTGAAAGTATTATATTCAAATGAAGATCATTGTGGAACCTGTGCTGAATATATAATATCAAAAGAAAAAGAAAATATAGAAAGAACTAATGAATATTACCATTATGAGTTTGAATTATTAAAAAATGAATATCCAGATACAAAGAAAAAATTATAAGTATATTTATCAAAGTAAATAAACATATAGTAATATAATTTGTATATAAAGATTAGATAACATAATAATGTTTAACGATCAAACGAAAGATATAGGTAAAGAAAGTGAATTAAAAAATAGTATAACAATAGAAGATGTAGATAAAATATTGGAGAAAGAGCGACAACAAAATAAGCAAGAAACCTGGATAAAATTAGATAAGACTCGTAAGATCCAGAGATTACACGCATTTGCAGAAACATATGGTAAAGAGAATGCATTACCTAGTAAAGATATAAAAATATTAAAAAATTTTTTTATCAATTGTTTGGATAAAAATAAATTAAGTAAGGCAAAAGATGTTGTTTATAATAAAGAAGAAATGAAAATCATATCAATACCGGCATTGCATTTTAATAAAATATCTCATAATTTTACGTTAAAAATATTAGATTCAAAGAGAGTATCGACATTAAAATCTTTAACACCTAAGAAAATTTCAAGTATTAAGATTGATGATAAAACAGATGAAAAATAATATTGTAATAAGATATTTATATAAAATAATTATATAAATATATCCATTTATATATAAGTAGAATAAGTATATGGTTACAGATTCTGATTTTTCTTTAGAAACAGATAGTAACACAACAATTACTTTGAGTATAATGTCACTAACTGATAGTGATAATATAAGTGAAGTAACTATAGAAACAAATATAGAAAGTAATTATTCAATAGATAATTTTGAAGAGGATAGTGATATAGAGGACATAACCGAGCACGATATAGGTGAGCTAACAATGACAACATATGAAATATTGGACGATTACATAAAAGAAAACATATTAATGATATATTCTCCAAAGTTTTATTCAAATATGATAAATTATACTACAGACATTTTGTATCAAGATATTGACGACACAATATATGAAAAAGTTACAGAATATGATGTAGAATTATATAATGAATTAAAAGAATATGTAGAAGAGACTACCAATGTTTACTTAGATATTTGCGAAATACCATTACGTTCTAGAATAGAAGACACTAAAATATTAAAGCGTATAGAAGTAAATACGCTACATCAAAAAATAAAACATTTGCAAGATATAGATCAGCCAGAGCAAAAAACAGAGGAATGGTATAAATTTCGTTATAATTTAATTACTGCTAGTAATTTATGGAAGGTATTTGGAACAAAATCACAAATAAATAGTTTAATATATGAAAAATGTATTCCATTAGATGTAGATCAACATATTCAATACAATGGTTATGCTGAAAATGCTTTACATTGGGGTATAAAATATGAACCGGTTACTATTCAAATATATGAAAACATGTATAACACAACAGTTGGTGAATTTGGCTGTATTCCTCATCCAAAATATTCATATATTGGTGCATCTCCAGATGGTATAAATATAGATTCTAATTCAAATAAATTTGGTAGAATGATTGAAATTAAAAATATAGTGAATCGGGAAATAACTGGTATTCCTAAGTTTGAATATTGGATTCAAACACAAATACAAATGGAAACTTGTGATTTGGAGCAATGTGATTTTGTTGAAACACGATTTAAAGAGTATGATACTCAAGATAAATTTTATAATGATATAGATAGAAAATATCGCGGAATCATATTACATTTCATTGAGAGACCTCCTACCGAAATAAATCAAGATACTAAATTATCTAATATTCCATATTATGTGTATATGCCATTAGATATTGTTTTAGATAAAACCAGTATCAACAATTGGGTTGATACACAAAAAGAAGAAATGAACGTTCAAAATAAGGTTTTATTTGCCGTAAAATATTGGTTTCTTGACGAAATTTCTTGTGTTTTGATTGAAAGAAATAAATTATGGTTTCAAAAAGCAATACAACAAATTCAATCTGTATGGAATATTATTTTGAAAGAACGTATTGAAGGATACGATCATAGAGCTAGTAAAAAACGACAAGTAAGTGATCGTTCTGAATCTATTATTAGTGAGGATGGTGTCCATATGACTGTCTTTTCTAAAGTAGATAATCCTGTATGTTTAATTAAATTAGACGATAATGGTAATGTTTTATAATAAATATATGAATGATTTAATATATTTATACCTAAATTTATACCTAAATTTATACCTAAATTTATACCTAAATTTATACCTAAATGTATAATTTAACCTCTTTTTTTTAGGGTTTTTCTTACAGATTTACTTCTAGGGTTTCTTGATTTTCTGCAAAAAGTTCTCTTTTTACCAGATGCAACCTTGCATCCACGAACTTTTTTACATTTGTTAGGGGCTTCTACGCGCTTACCTTTACAAAGGGATTTACCTGCTTTTCCTGGCATTATATATTTATATTAGGAATTAATATTTTTTGAGATAAACAAACTTTAAAAACAATATAGATATTTTTTTGTAACTAGTATATACAGGAATATTTATGGCTACTGAAATGTTATTAGATGATGATGAAATGTTTGTTACTAAGCGTAACGGTAATCAAGAAATTGTTTCTTTTGATAAAATTTTAACTCGTATAAAAAAAATAGGAAAAGAAGCTAATATTAAGTTGAATTATACAAACCTTGTAATGAAAGTTATCGATCAACTTTATTCGGGTATATCTACTACAAAAATTGATGAATTATCTGCAGAACAATGTGCTTCCATGTCTAGTATTCATCCTGATTATAATATATTGGCTGGAAGAATTACTATTTCTAATCATCATAAAAATACAGATACTGACTTTTCCATTGTTATGCAAAAATTATTCGATTATCACGATAAACATAATAAACACGTTCCATTAGTTACAGCCGATTTTATTGATGTCGTTCATAGACATAAAGATCTATTAAATAATATATGTGATTACAGTCGTGACTATTTAATTGAATTTTTTGGTTATAAAACATTGGAACGAGCATATTTAATGAAAATCGATAAAGTTATTGTTGAACGACCACAACATATGTGGTTAAGAGTTGCTGTTGGAATACACGGTAATGATATTCAACGTGTTACTGAAACATATAATCTTATGTCTCTAAAATTTTTTACTCACGCTACACCTACTCTCTTTAATGCGGGAACACCACACCCACAATTATCTTCTTGTTATCTATTGTCTATGGAAAACGATAGTATTGAAGGTATTTATAATACATTAAAAGAATGTGCTCTTATTTCGAAATGGGCTGGAGGTATTGGATTACATATTCATAATGTTCGTGCATCTGGTAGTCATATACGTGGAACTAATGGAGAATCCAATGGTATTGTTCCTATGCTTAAAGTTTTTAATAATACAGCCAAGTATGTCGACCAAGGTGGCGGAAAGCGAAATGGTAGTTTCGCCATTTACTTGGAACCTTGGCATTCTGATATAGAACAATTTTTACAAATGCGTAAAAATCACGGTGATGAAGAAATGAAAGCTAGAGATCTTTTTTATGCTTTATGGATTCCAGATCTATTTATGGAAAGAGTTAAAACGGATGGTGATTGGACGTTAATGTGTCCTGATGAATGCCCTGGATTAGCCGATCACTACGGTGATAAATTTAAAGAATTATATGAAAAATATGAATCTAATAATAAAGGCAGAAAAACTATGAAAGCTAGAGACTTATGGTTTCAAGTATTAGACGCACAAATGGAAACCGGCACACCTTATTTATGTTACAAAGATGCTGCTAATCGCAAATCTAATCAACAAAATCTTGGCACTATTAAATCTTCCAATTTATGTGTTGCACCCGATACTATGATATTAACTGAAGAGGGACCTGTAGAAATTCAAAGTCTTAAAAACCAATCTGTTAACGTTTGGAATGGTTATGAATTTAGTGAAGTTACTGTTTATCAAACTGGTAAAGACAAACCTGTTATTTCTGTTGAAACTGATGATGGTTCTATTTTAAGATGTACTCCATATCATAGATTTTTTATTAAAAGTGAAGACAATACATATATTGATACTCGTCAAGCTAAGGATTTAAAACCTGGAGACAGATTAATGGATTCTGATTTCCCAGTTATAGAGAAATGCATTAAAGAATTTGAATTAATTTATGATAAATGTCATATGACCATGAACGAAGGATATATTCATTTATATGCAACTGCATATAGTGAAATATGCAAATATAAATATATTTTACAGGGTTGTGGTATTAATCCACAAATTATTCGTGATAAAAAAAGTTATTTGATTATTACACCTCACGACATTAGTATTCTAATTAATAATGGATTTAAACCTAATGAATGGGTTGCTAATCCCAATATATTTGGAATTATGCCTACAGAAAATATTAAACGAGAAGTTAAAATTAAATCAATTATTGATTTTCAAAGAACTGATGATACTTATTGTTTTACTGAACCTAAAAGAAATGCAGGAATTTTTAATGGAATGATTACATCACAATGTAGTGAAATTATTGAATATTCTGATGATAAAGAAACAGCTGTTTGTAATCTTGCTAGTATTGCTTTGCCTTCTTTTGTGAATAGCAACACCGATAATAATGGTAACATTCATTATTCATTTGACTATGATAAGTTACACGAGGTTGCTACAGTTGTTACATACAATCTTAATCGTATTATTGATATTAATTTTTATCCTACAGATAAGACTAAACGTAGCAATTTACGTCATAGACCTATTGGCATTGGAGTCCAAGGGCTTGCTGATGTTTTTATGAAAATGGGACTCACTTTTACATCAGATGAATCTAAGATTATTAATCGTAATATTTTTGAAACTATCTATCACGCTGCCTTACAACAAAGTTGTCAAATTTCTAAAGATAGATTTCATATGTTAGAACCTCTTGTTAAAGATGCTTTTGGCGAATATCTTACCACTGATGAAGAAGGAGAATTACGAAAACATATTAATGAGTATGAAGATATTTATTCCAAATATCGTGGTGCATATTCTACTTTTGATGGATCACCTACATCGCTAGGTAAGCTTCAATTTGATTTATGGGGAGTTGAACCTAGTGACAGATATGATTGGGACACATTAAAACAAGATATTATTACTTATGGATTGCGTAATTCTTTGCTAATGGCACCTATGCCTACTGCATCTACCTCTCAAATTTTAGGATATAATGAATGTATTGAACCTATCACTAGTAATATTTATAATCGTCGCACTATTGCTGGAGAATTTATTTTAGCAAATAAATATTTAATGAATGATTTGTTGAATTTAGATTTATGGAATGAAAAAATTAAAAACAATATTATTGCCAACAATGGTTCTATACAACATTTAGAAATGATACCTGTTGAAATTCGTGAAAAATATCGTACGGTTTGGGAAATTCCTATGAGACAACTTATTGATATGGCTGCTGATCGTGGAGCATTTGTTTGTCAAAGTCAAAGTTTGAATCTATGGTTAGAAGATCCTAATTACTCTAATTTAACATCTATGCATTTTTATTCTTGGTCTAAGGGATTGAAGACTGGAATATATTATTTAAGAAGAAGAGCAAGACATCAAGCTCAACAATTCACTATTGAACCTGAAAAAAAAGATTTAGGGGGGAAAATGGAAGAAGAAACTGAAGATGAAATCTGTGAAATGTGTTCTGCATAAAAATATATGGTTAATATATAACAATTTACATGTCTGGTTTTGTAACAGGAACTGATTTTGATAATGCAAAAATTAAAATAAAAGAAGGTCAAACTGCAGAAGATATTCTTAAAGATATTACTGACACAGAAACTCTTCAAAAAATATCTGATGCTATTCTTATTGATAAAAATTTTTTACTATTAGAAGAATATAATAAATTTGAAAGTAAAAAACAATTATATAGATTAGGACACTTATCTAAAGCAAAATCTTTGCACGCAGAATGTAATATGGAGGACTTGGTTAAAGCAATGGAAGCATTTAATACTGGAAAAAAGAGAATAAGTGGTGGTAACTCACCTGAAGAAGAACCTGAAGAAAAACCTGAAGAAGAACCTGAAGCTGATTCTCAACCTGAAGCTGAAGAAGAACAAGAAGCTGAACCCAGTTCAAGTGATGATGTTAAAAAAACATTTCAAGAAATCGGTAGTCAAACAGCAGAAATTACTAATTTACTTCGTACACAATCAGCAATAGAAGATACACAATCAGCAATAGAAGATACACAATCAGTAATAGAAAAAAGACAATCAGCAATAGAAGATTTCAAAAATAAATTGTCTACAAATATGCAGGGATTGAAAGAATTAACCGATAATATTAAAGGTAAATCAATGGAATGTCTTCAAACGTTAGCAATGTCTTTGTTTGGTTTAGAATTACAAAATGCCGCAGATAAGGTTGCAAAGGTTGCATCTGTTACTGGAACAATGGCATTAGGTGCAGCTATTACGACTATACCAAGTTATCCAAATGAAGTTGGTGATATTATTTTTACTGTATTTAAATATTCCACACTTTCAGTTAAATATTTTATTAAATTGTATATAACATATATTATTGGTGCATTAGCAAAATCTGGATTAGAATCGGGTTCGGAAGATTTTAAAAATTTTATGGGTGATACAACAAAAAAATTATTACAAATTGCAACAGCTGCCAGTGTAGATATTGCAGAAGTGCAAAAAATTTTTAAAGAGTATATACCTACAGTAATTACAAATGAAATAAAAAAAATTACAAATGAAATAAAAAACCAACAAATGACAGATTTTATGGAAGCTGTTCAAGAAGGGTTGCAAAAGTCAGTAGAGGAACGTAATAATCACCTAAATAATGTGAATTTTCAAAGTAAAAAAAGTTTTCCAGAAATACCAGTTAGCGAACAAGAAAAAATAATCACTTCTATTTCAAAGGTAGGTGAATTAAGTGAAAGTAGATTGGTTCAAATGATAGAAACAGAAGGTTTAGATGAGAATATTAAACAAGGATTAGAAAAGAAACTTGAAAAAATGACTGGAAAACGTAAGAGAGGATATGAAAGTGATGATGATAAACGTGATGATGATAAACGTGATGATGATAAACGTGGTAATGAAAAAAAACAAAGACCATCAGGAGGAAATAAACGTACCCGAAAGCAAAAGAAGAATTCCAAGAAACAAAAGAAACATTCAAAGAATAAGTCCAAGAAACAAAAGAAAAATAAAACAAAAAAGACCCACAAAAAAAACATTAAAACAATATATACAACATTTTTATGAATTGATATGTGAATAGTCATATATCAATATTTTTATTTTAGTAGTGTACTATCATCGTATCCGTGTCGCATTTTCAAATAGCAGCGTAAACAGGTCAATACATCAACCATAGAGTTATGTAATCCTTCTACTGTTTCTCCATCAAATAATTTGGTGTAAAGTTCAATTAACTTAGGCCACTTCTTACGTGGAGCTCGTCCAGGAGTTTTGGATTCAACCAAAATGTTACATATATCAGTGCCTTTCTTCATCGTGCAGTATCTGTCAATATTATGAACTTTTTCATACATATTATTAAAAGTCATAAAACAGTATGGTGCCTTTTCCATAATAGCTGGTCGGTTACGTTCGAGTTCAACCATAATCATTTTTTCATCAAAATCAATATTATGTGAAACAATTCCTTCACAAAACATGTAAGCTTCATAAAATTGCTCTAACACTTCAATAATAGGCTTACCTTTTTCTTTGCAAATAGTCTTATCAATACCGGTAAGATTGGTGATATTGTCTGCAATAACAATATCATCAGGTATATCAATATACGAATCATACTGTTTTATAATTTTCTTATCTGATATATCGTAGATGGCGAAACTAAGTTGTAGAATATAAGGATAAGAAGAGATAGGAGGACTAGTGCTGCCACGTTTGTTGGGTAGAAGTCCATTTGATTCTACGTCGAAAACCAAATACCGTCGGCGAAACGTAGGGGGTGGTACTGAAAATTCTGTTTGCATTTTGTAAAACAAGTTATATTGATTATAATATTGTAATTAAAATCAATTTTTTACATTTTTATGATCTTTCACTATGAATACGTTCACGAGTTTCTGCAATTTGTTTCTTTAATTGTTGTACTTCATTTATCAAAATAGGTAATAATCCATTGTAATTAATAGATTGCAATTTATCACCATCTTTTTCACCTTCAACCAGTTCAGGATAATGTTCTTGAACTTCGTGTGCCAAAAATCCAATGTCATTTTTTCCATTTTGGGTTTGTTTATATTTGACAGGACGAAGATTATCTACTATATGACTTTCATCAAGGGTTTCTACATTATTTTTGATACGATAATCAGAAGGTGTTAATTGTGGGTTAGATGCAAAATCACCAAGTACCGTCATGTTGTTAAATGTGGATGCTTTAAATGTTGTTCCGTTAGTTTCTTTGTTTGTACTGTGTAACGTAGAACTATCAGTAAATTCAATACCATTATTGACTTTTATTGTGGTATTTGGACCGAAATAGTTGCTTGCTGCATTAGATGAAACATCACCATTAAATTGTATTTTATTTAAATACGTGTAGTCTTCTGTAAATGTAGTTGTCGTACCACTTGTAGAATATCCACCACCACCACCACTACCATTAATAGCACTTACTGAAATCGAAGCAGGTTTATAGGATCCTACTGACAAGACCCCATTGATAGAAATATCATTAAGAATATTCAAAGAAGAATCCCCCATTAATACATCACCAACTACAAAAAGCCGTTTATCAACAGGAACGTCAGCACTAAATATACTCATATCGGTAATTGGAACACTATTTAAATCTACATCTCCCGTATCCAATACTATACTACCAGTAACCTTTACATTTCCACTAATATCCACAAATCCCTCAGTATAACTTGCATTTAAACGGTTTGCATTGGTATCAGTATCCCATACTCCAGCATCAATCATATCTTGTGTGGAAAACCCTGAAGCAGAAATTTGTGTAGCGGAATAATTGGATATATTTGTAATTGCTTTGGTTCCTACAATTTGATAACTTAATGTAGCATCAGCGGTAATTGTTAATGTATATGTAACATCCGTATTAAGTGCAAATATTGGAAACTCAGATGTTAAAAGATTTGAACTAATTGCACTGAACGTACCGCTAACAATTGTATTACCTCCTTTAGTTAATGTATAACTAGCATTTCCTGTACCGTTAAAAGTGGTGACATCCAATAAAGATATATTGTATCCTGCAGGAAGGACAAAGTTAATTACATCTGTATCGGTTGTGTTAATAGTGTTTTCTATGGTTAAAATATTATTAGAGAAAGTCAATGTTGTCGGCAGCGTTGTACCATAATCTACAATCTTCGTACCCACGATCTTATACTTTGTAATTGTAGTACTTGCGCTCAATCTCAAAGTATAAGTAACATCACCTGCACTTGCTACCAATAAATTTCCAGCCAACAGATTGTCACCGATTGCACTTATTGTTCCGTTAATATCCGTTACTCCAGTGGCAGATATTGTATAGTTAATTGTACCTGTACCAACAAATTCGGTGACGTTAAGAGATGGCATTACAGTTTCATTAGGAAGAATAAAAGTTACTGTATCATGATCTCCTGCATAAATAGAGTTTTCTATGGTTAAAGTATTATTAACAAAATTACTATTAATAACTGTTAATGTTTCTTCAAACAAACCAATTAATCGTATTTCCGCCCATATTTCCGGGTCGAGATTACCATTATCTGAACTTACCGCATATTTTTTATAACTTTTTGGTGTTGTTTGAGTTATATTGTGTTCTACTAAATCTGAATGATCTGTGTTTCTATCACTATCCCAAACCGAAGTAGTCCAAGTGGCATTACCAACAACTAATCTATCATATATATCATTTACTTCATCATATCCAAATAAAATTTGTGCGATTGGTCCTGATAGGGCATTAGACCAAATTTGGAATTTGGTTGGTTGAAAAGATTCTGGAAACTCAATCGTTAAAGTTGCAGTTGAAATAGTTCCTGTTGCATTTCCATTTTCTAAATCTATCCAATTTATATCATCCCAACTGGGGTTAGTCATAAGATCATTGGTGAGATTCGCGTACCATCCTCTTAGATAAGGACCACCCCAGGCGGTGTCGATTGGATCTGTTAAGCCATTAAATGCGCTTGTTATATAATATAATCCAGCTCCACCACCACTTCTTCTCTGATTAGCAGATAGAATATATGTACCTTGACCGTATGTTTCATTTGCATCATTTACAGTAATTGATACATCAAGTGAGCCCCACTGGTTAGTACCAGTACCCTCATTATTTAAAAGATTAGTATTATTACCAATATAATTGCGAACCCACGCTGGTGGATATTCTCTTTCTACAACAGTTGCTGGATAATCAAGTATGCTAGTACCCACAATCGTATAAGTTATTGCTGCATCAGCAGTCAATGTCAGTACATAGGTAGTATCCACAGTTACTATAAGAGCATTACCTGCCAACAAGTTGGTTCCTGTAGTAGTGAATGTTCCCGAAGTGACCGTGGAACCACCAGTAGCCAATGTATACGTAATTGTTCCGGTTCCACTGAAATTTGTCACGTTGAGTGTCTCCATATCATTGTATGCTGGAAGCACAAATTGTACTGAATCCGTATCGGTATTAGTAATTGTGTTCTCTATGGTCAATGTATTTGTACTGAATGATACGGTTGTTGCGTTGCCAATATCTCCATAATCCGTTCCTCCTAACGAAATTGCGTTATAGGCTGCGGTTGTGTGATTCACATAAACAGTAGCTAACAAATTATTCAAATCGACAAAAGGAATAATTACATTTTTGTGTGTTGTAGTGAAGTTATCACGTACCACTAACCAATTAGTGTTTCCAGTAGGGTCGTTACTAGTACCAGCATTAATGTATCCTACTATCAAAACAGTATGACCTAAACCTGCATTATAAGATTCTATATTACCCCCGTCAGTACTGGCAATATTAAATTGTTCTCCGTGAGGCCCTTCTGGTTGGAATTCTCCCAATGTTTGATATATTCCTGTTTCATCTTCTCCAGAAGTCATACCAGTTAAATCAGCGTGACCAGCAGGGGTAATATTCCATCCATTGAAGCAAGCCATGACTGTGCGATTGTTATCTATTTCGTGTTTAATGGTGTCTAATGTAATGGTATAATCGGCACTAACACCAGCTCCAGCGGTATGACCGTTTGCCGTCCAATAAGCAGGGTCTACACCAAAATTTTGAATAGAACCATTAAAATGATATACCATACCCACCATATTTGTGTAACCGACTTGTTGGTAGAATTCAACCATACCATTGTATATGTTTTGAAGGGTTGTCCCAACAGCGCTTCCAGCGCCAGCGCCCAAAGGACCCAGATTGTTGGTGTTCATGTGCCAACCGAAATCAGATACAACGCCGTTGAACAAATTTTTGCCACGATAAGTGGGACCATCTAACATGTAATCACCCCAACCATATCCACTATCCCAAGGAATTGTACTTGAAGCTAGTGCAACTGGGCTATCATTACCTGCATCTATCCCATCATTAATATTTGTTGGTTGGGTAACGCCTCCGTGGACTACCAAATGCCCTAATTGATTTGCTGCCGATGTTGGTGAACACCATGCTAAGAATTGTGATTCGTAACCTCCCATCGTGGCATTATATTGACCGCTCTTTGGTTGCAACCAATTTGGTACTTTACCAGATACAAGTACTAATGGTGGTGGAGGAAGAACTAATGTTACAGATGTCCGTCCAAAAAATGTTATGTCCGAAGTAGTAGGAGAAGTGTACGTTGTACCACTAATAGTTTGCGTATTCATAGTGACAACAAGAGTTGATGGAGTCGATGAGAAACCTTCACTGTCAATAGTCGTAACCGAGGGAGGAATGTTTATAGACTGTAAATTTGTGTTTAGGAAAGCTCTTCTACCAATGTTTGTCACTGAGTTACCTAAGGTCACTGTGGTTAGGTTACTGCAACTATTGAAACATCCAAGTGGAATACTCGTGACCGAGTTGTCAGGAAATGTAAATGACGTAAATCCAGTACCCTGAAAAATCGCAGCACCTAGAGTAATTGGCGAGCTAGGAAGTGTGAAAGACACTAAATTGGTACAATTACTGAAACAATTAACACCCAGACTTGTCACTGATGCAGGAATAGTCACTGATGTTAAACCTGTTCCATAAAAACCCTGTGTGCCAATACTCGTGACAGAGTTAGGTATCGTGACTGACGTAATTAATGCGTAGTTGTTAAAAGCGTAATCAGCAATAGACGTAACAGGATAATTTTGTGCTCCAACTGTAGCAGGAATGGTAATTGCACCACTTGTATTTATTCCTGTAGTTGTTGCATTAGCGTTAGTAGTACCATCACCAATTGTTGCATTACTTCCATTTAACTCATAGTTCCATGTAATACCATCTACTGTGTGTGTAGGCATTTTATATGGTGTATATGAAATATAAGAATAAATAAAAATACAATATTAATCTATTAAAAATTTTTTATTATTTATACGTGCATTTTATACAATTTTCTTGTGAAATACAAAATTGTGTTAAATTATTAATAAGTTCTTCTCGTAATTCTGCACTTTCATAATTCTTGTGTATAATTATATCATCTATATAAGCAACTTTTGCTATAGTACTTGTTTTGTTTAAAAAATATACCGAGGCAGAACCAACCATTTGTCTTGAATTTACGTCTTCTATTAAAAAAATCTGTTTGTTTTTAAATTCTTCTTCAACTTCGGTTGTTGTTAACAAGGTTAACATTTCTATTGTTTTTTGCGGTAATACGCCCGTGACATTATAATATGAATATTTTATATCGTCTTCTATTAATTGTCGTATATATAAGAATTTATTTTTGACTATTACTGTTGCCATTTATAATACAATTCTATTTATGTATATGAAAAATAGAATTGTCTAAATTATATTAATTTACATACTCTTTTCTAACTCATTTAATTCACGTTTTAATTGTTTTATTTCATTGATAAGCAGTGCAATCAAACCTGTATAATTGACTTGTTGCCATTCCTTGCCATCTTTCTCACCAACCACTAAATCTGGATAATATTCTTGCAATTCGTGTGCAATTAAACCATATTGTGGTTTATTGATAAGAGTTTGTAAATATTTCACGGGACGAAGATTATCTAATGTAACTTTTTCATCTAATTGTGATATATCTGTTTTAATACGATAATCCGATGATGTTGAAAATGATCCAGCAGTTAATGTGTTATTTATAGTTAATGATGTGAATGTGGATGCTTTGAAATAGTCATATGTTGAATAATATATTCTTTTATTTGTTGTATCCAATCCATAGAAATGTCCCGCATCTGATATTGCAATAGATCTAAGGTCAGTGTGATTGAAAAAATTTGATGATATAGTACTAAAAGTGTCCCCAGAATCAGTACTAAGATAACAAGTTTTATTTGTATAAAATGTTGAACGGAGTGTGACAAGACCCTCGCCTATTAAAATATATTTACCGGATGGTGACATAACTACACCTAACCTATAATAATTATGGGTATGAATGCTTGACATATCAGTCGCAACCGGTGTAGTATTTATACCTGTAACTTTCTTTATATTACTATTACCTGTGGATGTAAAAAATGCAATATCGGCTGAACCAGGACCACCTCTTGATAATACACCTACACACTGATAACTACCAGTGTTAGTGGCTGCATAACTACCAAGATCAGTAACAACACCACTTTCTATTTTAAACATTTTATAAGTTCTTGCGTCGCCTGTGCATATTGCAACTGTGTTATTAACTATTCTCGTTGTATTCATCATTTGTCCTTCCGTTGATCCGAATTCAGTCCAAGTTACCATTTTATCTGTAGAATACCAAGATGTATCTGGATTACTAAGAGATACAGTCATAAGACTGGCATCATGATTTATTGCAACTGACTTTATATAATGATTTGTACTATATCCAACAACAGCATCTTTTGAAAGATACGTCGTCCAGGTAACACCATAATCCTCACTATATCCAATAACAGTATCATTTCCATCTCGCGCTGTGGTATTAGCATGAACACCACATATCATATATTTACCGTCAGAAGACATTTGAAATGATACGTGTCTTCTGTATAATGGAGTACCATCGGCAGGATTGGGTAAATGTGAATGAGTCCATGTAGCTCCAAAATCTCTTGTTATAAACAATCCTTGCTTGTTAGCTACACCATTATCACCATGGT
>Ga0222718_10002231_pt1 | contig 17596 bp, 9 predicted proteins | sample C33_27DmetaG_FD_165045 | JGI IMG/M metagenome (GOLD analysis project Ga0222718, IMG submission 165045) | Estuarine water microbial communities from San Francisco Bay, California, United States - C33_27D | ecosystem: Environmental > Aquatic > Marine > Unclassified | place: USA: California... | reverse complement strand
TATCGTTATGAAAGGCTATTTAAAAAATGAGCTTGCGACAAAAGAAGCGTTCGCTGGAGGCTGGTTTCACTCGGGAGACCTCGGCGTCATGCATCCCGATCAATATATCCAGCTTAAAGACCGCTCCAAAGATATTATCATTTCGGGTGGCGAAAATATTTCATCAATCGAGATTGAAGATACCCTTTATCGTCACAAGGATGTCCTAGAAGCCGCAGTGGTTGCAAAATCCGATGAACACTGGGGTGAAGTGCCATGCGCTTTTGTGACGCTCAGAAATAATTCGGACACAACTGCCGCAGAATTAATTGATTTCTGTCGAACTCAACTCGCCAAGTTCAAAACCCCAAAGCACATCATTTTTGGGGATCTACCCAAAACATCAACGGGAAAAATCCAAAAATTTAAACTCAGAGCGCGCGCCGAAGCGCAATAATCCATCATCCGAGCACTAAATCAATCGAGACGATGCCAAAAGTCATTTCAACTAACCATACCAGTTTCACAGTCTCAGATCTGGATCAAAGCCTTGCGTTTTTTAGAGATGTCTTAGGTTTTGATGTCACATCCAAAGCCCCGCGGGCACCTGATCTGATTCAAAATATCACAGGCGTTGATGATGCTGAGGTCATGATCGCTTATGTACGAGGACCGGGCCACAGCGTGGAGTTAATCGAATTTATCAATCCAGAAAAACGAGAAACCTTTAGGCCACGAGCGTGCGACCTTGGCTTTTACCACATTGCCTATGACGTCGAAGGTCTAGATCAATTGATTCATGATGCTGGACATTATGGTGTTTTCCCAGAGGGGAAAATTGTAACGATTGACCAAGGGCCCAACGCGGGGGCGCGAATCGTATACTTGCGAGATAGAGACGGGATTACTTTTGAATTGATCGAAAAAACCCGCTGAACGCGCTAAGAATTAAGGCGGTATTCACCTCACGTTGAGATTGAGGGTTACCCGTTTAATGGTTGATCAAACGATAGCGAAGGCTGAGTAAACCATTTTGGTCCGGCTTCATCGATGTACACATGATCCTCCAAGCGAACGCCAAACTCACCATAAATACATATCATGGGTTCGTTGGAAAAACACATACCCGGCGCCAAGGGAGTTTGATTACCCTCAACAATGTAAGTTTCCTCATGGACATCAAGGCCAATTCCGTGACCCGTTCGATGGGCGAGTCCGGGCACTTTGTAGCCAGGCCCAAAACCCGCATCTTCAATAACCCCGCGGGCCGCTCGATCAACTTGCTCAGCCGGTGTTCCCACTTGAGCCGCTTCAAATGCAGCCGCCTGTGCACGTTGTTCCAAATTCCATATTTCGCGCTGACGGGAGGTTGGCTCTCCAAACACATAACTTCGCGTAATGTCCGAATAGTAGCCATCAACTGGCGCTCCAGTGTCTATTAAAACCATATCGCCTTCTTTTAATTCCTGTGGATAAGGCACACCATGGGGATAGGCTGTGGGCTGACCAAACAACACAATTCGAAAAGGCGGCGGAGCATCTGAACCCAGTTTAATGTGAGCTTTCGCTAAAAAATCCTGCACATCCAGTGTACTGATCCCCGGCTCCAAAATCCGAGCGGTCGCTCTTTGGACATTAAGCGTCAAGTTCATCGCAAATTGAATCAGGGCAATCTCATTCTTCGACTTAATCATCCTGCAAGCCGCAGTGACACAGGCGCCATTAAGAAATTGCGCTTCCGGGATTGCGTGGCGTAGTCCATCAAAAACGAAAAAGGGTGTCGCTGGATCGATAGCAATGACCGGCTGCGCGCCCGTTCCTTCGCGAATACAGGACGCCACGAGCGCTGTTGGATTTTCATGCTCTTCCCACGTGCGAACACGGCCTCCAACCAACAACATCGCCCGGGTCTTCTCCTCTTCGAATCCCGGGGAAATATAAACAGGCTCCCCTTCCGACAAAAGTATCGCGCCATGAAGCCTTTCGGAGGCCCATAGACGTAATCCTGTAAAATAAAAAAGACTACTTGATGCATTAAGGTATAACGCATCAATCCCCTGCTCGCGCATTAGCCGCTGCGCATGTTCAATACGCAACTGTCTCTCCTCGACCGCTATTGGCACATAGCCCTTTTCGGGAACCATCGCGGCCAGCTCTTGTTCCGCGGTCGAACCGCCCACACCTTCAGTCACTAATGTATCTCCTAAATGATCGACTTTTCATGTCAAAGACTTCCTGAATTTTATCAAGTCGATAGGGGCCAGAAAAAAAGTATGGCCGGAAGACCCACTGCCACGACTAATATCTCAAGCGGTAGACCCATCCGCCAATAATCGCCGAAACGATACCCTCCAGGACCCATCACAATAGTATTATTTTTATGTCCGATCGGGGTCAAAAATGCACAGGACGCGGAAACCGCAACCGCCATTAAAAAAGGATCCGGATTCAGCGCCAGACGGTCTGCAATCTCCAGACCAATTGGCGCAGCAATAAGCGCCGTTGCGACGTTGTTAAGTACATCGGAAAGGCTCATCGTAATCAGCATCAATATTCCGAGCACGACAACCGGTGCCAAGCCCTCTGTCACCATCAGAATCGACTCCGCTATAAGGGCGGTTCCCCCGCTAGTCTCAAGCGCACCACCGATCGGAATGAGTGATCCCAACAGTACAATCACCGGCCACTCGACAGATTGATAAACCTCCGCCGGCTTAACCAACCCTAAAATCACATAAACAACAACCACCGCACCGAGCGCAACCGAGAGATAAACCCAGCCTAAACTCGCAGCGACAATTGCCAAGGTAAATATACCGATCGCCAACCCGGCCTTTTGACGTTGAAGGACATTTAATCCCCGGTCTGCTAGCGTCAAACAACCGAGCCAAGAGATAGCATCATCGAGTCGCTCGTCCGGTCCGTAGAGCAAAAGAATATCGCCGGGCAGAATTTTCAATTTTCTAACCCGCTCACGAAACGAACGGCCTCGACGAGAAACACCCAGCAACATCACCCCATGGCGTCGGGCCAGCCTTAAATCAGTCGCGGACCGGTTCGCGATCTTGGCGTCGCCCGGGACCACGACTTCAGACAGTGCCATTGACTCACCCAAGAAATCCCTCTCGGTTTCAGAATCACCTGCCCCGAGACCCGTCGCACCGACAAACTGCTCAATAGATTCGGCTGCGCCTTCGAGCACAAGAATATCGCCTTCGCGGACAACGGCTCTGCGAGCGGTGCCCGGAAGCCGCGCTTCCCCTCTAATCAATCCTGTGATCACAACATCATGCTCTTCTGCTAACGGAAATGCATTAAACAGTGGCTCACCAATCAACTTACATGTTAAGGGAACTGAAGTTTCGAAAACATATCCAGTGAGGTCAGCGAGGGCTTTTGCCGGATTCTCTACGGATCGACTCGACGGCAGTAAACGCCAACCCACGATCGCCACAAAAACCACACCAGCGGTCGCCACGACGATCCCAACAGGTGCAAAATCGAACATGCCAAAACCTTGTCCCAGCGCCTTTTCCCGAACGGAAGCAACGACGATATTAGGCGGTGTACCAATCAGCGTAACCATGCCACCCAAGATTGTCGCAAATGACAGTGGCATCAAGGTCACGCTCGGACTCCGATTCGCCTTACGGGCCGACTCAATATCCACTGGCATCAGTAGAGACAGCGCCGCCACATTATTCATAACCGCTGAAAGTAATCCGCCCACCCCGGACATCAAGCCAATATGGGTTGCCACGCCTTTGACATTCGCGATGCATATTCGCGCAATACTTTCGACCACTCCAGAATTAAAAAGGCCACGACTGACAATGAGCACAAGCGCAATAATTATTGTTGCGGGATGGCCAAACCCCGAAAATGCCTGCTCGACTGGAACCACCCCAATCAAAACAGCAAGTATCAGTGCAGAAAACGCAACCAGGTCATAGCGAACCCGGCCGGACAATAGAAAGCCAAATACAACGAACAACAACCCAAAGATCGTAAGATGATCTGCGCTGATCGGCATCATGTTTGCGCTGAGATCCGAGTGAAGCTACTTTGGAGCAAGCCGAATAGCACCGTCGAGTCGAATCACTTCACCGTTCAGCATTTCGTTGTCAATTACATGGGATACAAGAGAGGCGAACTCTTCTGGCTGACCAAATCGTGATGGAAAAGGCACCTGACTCGCAAGGCTATTCTGAATGTCCTCATCCATCTTTGTCAGCATGGGCGTCCCGATCAAACCGGGAGCAATCGTCATCACCCGTATCCCGACTCGGGCAAGTTCTCGAGCCGCCGGCAATGTCAAACTCACGACCCCTCCTTTGGATGATGCATAAGCTGCCTGACCAATCTGTCCTTCATAAGCCGCCACAGAAGCCGTATTAATAATCACCCCGCGACCGCCAGCTGCCGTTACCGGATCTAGCGCAGCCATCTTTGATGCACATAGACGCAGGACGTTAAAAGTCCCCACAAGATTGGTACTGATGACATCCTGAAAAAATTCCAACTCATGCGGACCTTCCCGCCGCAAAATCCGTGATGCTGGCGCAACGCCTGCGCAACTTACGACGACACAAGGGATGCCGATCTGGCTTATGGTTTCCTCAAGCGCGCCTTTTACTGATGATTCGTCAGCGACATCTGCTGAAAATGCTAAGCCAGCGATCTCATTAGCCGTGGCTTCAGCCGCATCCCCGTTGAGATCGAGTACCGCCACTCTGGCGCCCCGGGCGCCCAACATTCGCGCAACAGACGCCCCCATTCCCGAACCGCCGCCGGTGACCAGCGCGCATTTTCCGTGCAAATCCATAAGCTAGGTTGTATCCGAATCCATCCAGAGCGGATTTGACCATGCCTTACGATCCTCAGAATCGATAACAGTAATCCTGAAATATCCAGATCTAAACTTCTTTAGGGAGAAACGTGCCTCTGTTAGAGACTCACCAAGCACCTGATCAGAACGAGAGCCTCGTCCTGCAATAATGACCGCCTTAGCCGGCGAACATCGAACTCTTACCTCTTGGGCATCGATCTCAATATCGTCAATAAAAGGGCCTTGAGATGAATAGTAATGACCTGCCTTTAAGGCATCCAGAATCGATTGTTCATCAAGACTTGTTGATTTGACGTTAATCCAACCGCCAAATGCATCATGAGTTAATTGATGGGCATCGTCGGTTGCGTACGCATGCACTTGACGACCTCCATTCAACAAGATGTCAGCCAGAGCCCATCCATCACCCCTATCGTTTTCAACCCGGGATCCATGGTTATAAATTTCGACCGCGTGCGCGAAAGGCAAAACGTTTGCATCATCTGGCTGAAGACCATACCACTCGGGATGGACGAGTCCGATATAAGCGCCCGCGTTATAAGCTCGACGAGCAAGAGACGCTATTCCCTCGTCTTCGTGCGGTGGCGCAAAATCAAGCGGTAATCCGACCGCTAGAACATGCCAGAGTTCGTCGTTAAGCATTTTCCCGGCGTGCAGCTCCGCCGCGATCAGAGTTGTGAAATTAGACGACCGAAATTCTCTCGAATCAGTCACGGGATATTCATAGCATTCAAGAAAATGATCACTCAAACAAAGAAAATCATATCCTTGATCCTGGTACCGCCTTACAACCTCTTCCGCCGGGAAATCTCCATCCGATGCTGTGGTATGGGTGTGAAGATTTCCTCGAAAAAATGTGCCAGGTGCCGCAAAAGGTGGGGCGTGCCTTATAGTGTCTCCAACTTGCTTATATGCGTCTAGCATAGGGCGTGTCCTAGTTTTTAATGGTCTGACTAATGGTATCCTCTTCCATCAGCGAGGAAAACCGTTATTTCGACTCGCGATTGAACTTTACATACTGCAAGTGCAGGGTAAGTTAGCCCTACATCATTACCCTGTAATCTTGAGACAATAACCTGAAAATGACCGTGGAATATCGAGGTAATAATGAGCATGTCTGAGCATGTGACCGAGCGAGAATCAATGGAAGTCGACGTGGTTGTCGTGGGTGGCGGGCCTGCCGGCCTATCAACCGCCTGCCGTTTAATGCAACTCGCAAAAGCTGAAAATACAGAGCTAAGCGTTGTCGTTCTCGAAAAAGCGGCGGCAGTGGGAGATCATATTCTCTCAGGGGCAGTGATTGAACCCACTGCACTCAACGAGCTATTCCCGGACTGGAAGAGTCAAGGAGCGCCACTTAATACCCCGGTTACTCGAGATGAGATTTTCTTCTTTACCAGTCAATCGAAAGCCGTAAAAATTCCCAATGCCCTTGCACCCAAAACGATGCATAACCACGGTAATTACATTGTCAGCCTTGGAAATGTCGTACGGTGGCTCGGGGAGCAAGCCGAAGCGCTTGGGGTGGAGATCTATCCCGGCTTCCCTGCGAGCGAGGTGCTATTCAACGATGCTGGTGCCGTCAAAGGTGTTGCGACCGGGGAAATGGGCCGAGGCAAAGATGGCAAGCCCAAAGGCTCCTACGAGCCTGGCATGGAACTTCATGCCAAATACACCGTGTTTGCCGAAGGGTGCCGAGGGCATCTTGGCAAGCAACTCATTGAAACCTATGCGTTGGATCACGAGCGCTCACCGCAGCATTATGGGATCGGGCTAAAAGAATTATGGAAAGTTGATCCAGTCAATCATGAACCGGGGCTTGTCCTTCATGGCGCGGGATGGCCCTTATCTGAGCACTCAGCATCTGGCGGTGCTTTTCTGTACCATCTGGAGAACTGTCAAGTCGCGCTCGGTCTTATCGTCGACCTTAATTACAAAAATCCCTACATTAGCCCATTTGACGAGCTTCAGCGACTTAAAACCCACTCGAAAATTGCGCCGGTTCTTGAAGGTGGTGAGCGACTCTCGTATGGCGCGAGGGCAATCACTAAGGGTGGTTTTAATTCACTACCTCGGATGTCAATGCCGGGTGGGTTCATCGTAGGTTGCGACGCCGGCACTCTTAATTTTTCAAAAATTAAAGGCACACATACCGCAATGAAGTCGGGGATGCTGGCCGCTGAAACCATTTACGAAGTATTAAAAGAAGGAGATCTTGGCGGAAAAGATCACACTCACTTTGACTCTAATATGCGTCGATCCTGGCTATTTCCCGAACTCAAAGCCTCCCGAAACTTCGGACCCGCATTACATAAATTTGGCCCCTATGTGGGCGGTGCATTTAATTTTATTGATCAAAACTGGATGCGTGGCAAGATGCCGTTCACATTGAAAGATAAGTCACTCGATCATGATTCGTTGATAAAAGCGGAGAAAGTAACGCCAATCGACTACCCAAAACCGGATGGCGTGTTGACATTTGACAAGAACAGTTCCGTTTTTCTAACCAACACCAATCACGAGGAAGATCAACCTGTGCATCTGCAGTTAACAGATCCTTCAGTGCCCCTGGAGATTAATCTTCCTGAGTGGGCAGAACCTGCGCAGCGCTATTGCCCAGCTGGCGTCTATGAAGTTATTAATGAAAAAGAAGAAAAAAGATTCCAGATCAATGCCCAGAACTGCATTCACTGCAAGACCTGCGACATCAAAGACCCAAGCCAAAACATTACCTGGGTAACGCCAGAAGGTGGTGGCGGGCCAAGTTACACTACGATGTGATACGCGAGCGCTACGCTCTCAACTTACTTTATGATACTTATAGCTGACCGCTCCTATAGATTACCTAACCGAATTAGTGTTGAAAATATCTATTTGGTCTTAGCCGATCCCGAATTAATTCTAAAAAAATTTTCCCCGTCTCTTCCAGCTTTTCTTCGGTCCAAGAAAATATCTGTCAACTCGGATTGGATCCAGTGGAAATTTCAGTCGCTATACGCACTGGAAATGGCGGGTCGATACCAGCAGAAGCTTGAAAAACAGAGTGGCCTTCTGACCAGCGAATTAATATTACATCTGGATGGCGATACGCACTCAAGGGCAAGAGTTGCTCGAAATATCAAGCTGCTTAGATTTATATTTTTCTTTGATTCTAAGAAGAGCGAACTGCGAATAGTAATTGACTACAAAAAAGGTAGCGAACCTGCCAGAACTGCACTCCATAACAAAGCACTCAGGATCATCGCAAACCAAACCCTACCCTTAGCGAAACGAATATCGAGGTTAAGCCAAACCATGTTGTGAAGCGCTACGCCTTCCAGTCAATTACGAGCGTCATGAAGAAAATCGACGAACGCTACACTCCGCCGCTGAATAATTTCAAACCTAGCTTCGGCATCACAACCTTAAGCTTCAGTGGAACCAATGCAGCGCCGAGGACACCGACCGCGACCGCTCCAACAGCAACCCCGAGAATTACTTTAGTCGTCTTATCAAGCTCATGAATATGCTGAACGACCGTTGCTTTTTTTGAGCTCTCAACGGTCGCCTCCTCTCGTTTAGCGTTGCTCATCTTCTCTAGATCTCCTTTATATGAAACGGGTTTAAGTCAAGATCGGAATCAAAGACTAATCAATAAGTCCGGTCAACCAATGAACAAGGTTTAATGCAAATTGCACATTATAGGGCGCGGACTTTGTATTGTTCATTCCCATTTTAAAGCCAGGAGAAATATAATCGGCAATCTGAGCGGAGCACCAGGACGCCTCTGCGATTATTGCAACCCGTCCTTTCCCAAACCGCAAAACCCCGCCCTGGAGTGTACCGGCTCCGGGTCCTCTAGGGGTCGAAAGACTTTGCTCCTGTGACTTTAATGGATACATTAGCAGCGTGCCCTCTCCTAGCGCCATAAGAGGAACAACCTTAGAACCCGGCAAAAGCGTAAATGTTGATCCTGTGAACGTGGTAACAAATGGCACATTTTCAGTTTCATTTCGCCCCCGAAAGACAGGGTTTGGATACGCTTTTACGCCAGTCTGATTTAGGCCTTTGACATCGAACGTCATCATATTCGCATCAGGCCCGGTAATAACTGATAACGTGTTTTCTCGGGCCGCCTCGACGATTTGCGTGTCCGCAGCGAAAGCGTAGTTGTTCCCCCAGTTAACCCCAAACCTAAGCGCAAGATCACTAACAGCACCAGGGAACGGCATATGATCAGCGATTAACAGTAACGAGCCCCCTTCATTAACCCACGCAACAAGGTTTTCAGTTTCTCGCTGCGAGAATGCAGGGAGGATTGGAGTTGCCCAGTTTTGTTTCGGATCTATATTTTTTTCGCTGAGTGCATTTGCAACTACCAACAGATCAATTTTTTTTAGGTTTTCCGTCGTAAATTTTTCTTTATTTGAATGAACCTTATAGCCATCGCTTCTCATAAGCTCACAAAATGCGATGTAACGTCCATCGCACGTATGAAAGTTCGCATGAGCGGCATCTACCGCAACTACCGGACCGGCATCACTTTTAAAAGCGGGATTCTGAGCTTTTGGATGGAAGTTCTTATCAGCGACCTGAGCTGAATGAGCATTCCCAGAGACAACGATTAACATCAATGCTGCAATGCTTGCGACTACTCTCAACATAAATTTTCTCCAAAAATTTTGAACATATTAAAGTAAAATTACTTTAGCAAGGTTCGCCGCGTTCTCCCCTTGCATCATAGTTAAATGATCACCTGAACAACTCTTAACGTCAACAGGAAATCCGAGATAACGCGCCCATCCTAAATCCTCTTGCTCTCGATTTTTTCGGGTACGATCTTCCAGTAAATGACCCGGTTGCTCGGACTCTGATCGAATCACTCGAAACGGCAACGTTCCACGGGGTAATCGATCATGAGTTGGTTGGGCCATCAGGTTAGCACGGTAGACTCCCACCAAACCCGCGATGAACGTAATATCTACCCCTTCAGAAATAATTTTGTTAGCCAACAAACGATCAAAAAAGAACGAAAGTTGCTCCTCGTCTGGCAGTTGATCAATCTCGGACAAATTGACATCCACATCTTGCTGAAACATATGAGACGCAATCGAGCTAATATGAACCACCCACTGCGCTTGCGACCAGTCGCCCCCTAAGGGCACATGCAAGTCTGGAGCTGCGGAATCAATAATCGAAACGCCGCTGAGCGACTGACCCCTTCGATCGGCATCACAAGCCATCTGGTACGCCACGAGCCCTCCAAAAGAGTGGCCCGCGATGTTTATCTTTGAGTGACGATCGCCGACAAGTTCGAAAATTTCGCGCAAAAACACGGTTGCGAGTTCTTGAATCGATCCTGCTGGATCGCAGGAACCGTCTAGACCTGGCGGTTGCAACCCGATCACATCAATATCGGACGGCAAATGCCTGAGAAGATCCTGAAAATAAATCAGGTTCCCGCCTGCTCCCGGCAAGAGAAAGAGAAAATGATTCCCACTACTTTTTTGGAGAATCACAGAATTACCCAGCCGTTGATCACTGATCCCCTCGATTCGTAAACGAGACGCCATCAGTCGGATAGTCGGCATTTCAAAAAATGCAGCTAGGGGAAGTTGCACGCCGAACTCGTTTTTAATCGCCGAGAGCAATCTAACGGCAAGAAGTGAATGGCCGCCTGATCGGAAAAAATCATCATCTACCTGAATTTGAGAGTTGTCCAGCAATTCTCGCCAAAGACCAAGCAAACGAACCTCGGTCAGGTCTCGTCCACCCTGGACTCGAGAGTCAATAACTTGACTCGAGTCCTCCTGGTGATGTGCTATCAGTTCCTTTATTTTCACTCGATCAACCTTACCGTTAGACATCAGTGGGAGATCATTGAACAAAATCCATCGTCCCGGAACCATCGCCGATGGGAGTGACGTCTCAACTTCCCTGGTTAAACTGTCAATTGTTTGGGAGGGTAGATCTTTGTTTAACGCCACAACCGCAACCAAAATGTCTTCTCCGGCCTCTGACTCCTTTAGAGAGACCACGGCGCGATTGACGCCAGTTATCGATTCAATCGTAAATTCGATTTCCTCAGGTTCTGCACGTACTCCTCGAACTTTGATTTGATTATCGATTCGACCGGACACTTCAAAAGCGCCTCTTGAATTGAGGCGTGCGCGATCGCCCGTCAAATAGACAAAGGCAGCGTCATCAACTTCCGCGATCTGGGTAAACCGTTCCGCAGTTAGATCGGGTCGGTCAATATACCCATTAACAACGCCGTGACCTCCAATCGCCAGCTCTCCCCATACGCCAACGGGCAAAATCTCGTGATCCTCGTTAACAATATAAAGTTGGGTGTTATGGAGCGGATAACCGATAGGAACGGCGGTACCTTTGTTTTTAGAAAAACCGTTGAGTGATTGAGCAGATGACCAAACCGTTGTCTCAGTTGGTCCGTACATATTCCAGAATCCCTTTAAGGCAGTCGAAAAGAACTTGGATAACTCTGGATTAATTTTCTCTCCCCCACTGATTCCCACAATCGATCTATTTCCCTTCCAGCCAGCAATCTGTAGCGCACGCCACATCGAAGGTGTCGCTTGAAAGAAAGAAATACCGGAGCGGTCGAGAATATTCTGAAGCGCGATTGGATCTCTACTTGATCTATCATCAACTAAAATAACTTCTCCGCCAATACCCAACAATAAAAATATTTCTGGGATATGAATGTCAAAAGATATTGTTGTGGTCGCCGCCCAGCAATCGCTAGCTCTAATGTTTAAAAGATCCTGCATCGACTCCAATAAATTAACGACCGAGCGATGGGTGACTGCAACTCCTTTCGGCCGTCCGGTCGACCCTGATGTATAGCAAATATACGCAACGGAGTTCGAGTTAGGCACTTCAAATGGGACCTGGGAGGAAGGGTTACTCGTATCAAGAACCGATGCGATCCGCTTTCGACCCGTCAAGCACTCTCGATGGTCATAATTTGGACTCGAGATAACAGCAACAGCAGAGGCATCATCTAGAATAAAGTTGATACGCTCATCAGGAAAATTTGGATCCAAGGGAATGTAGCAGGCGCCGATTTTTACAATACCAATCAACCAAGGCACGAGGTTAAGGTCCCGATCGGCTAGAACAGCAACCCTATCGCCTGCCCTAATACCGCTTTGATAAAGACAGATCGAGGCGTTCCCAATCGCGCGCTCTAACTCCTGATATTTCATTTGCCCTGAATTGACAGAGATAGCAGTAGACGAACTATCGGACTGTTCAATACCACGCTTAATCCAGTCCCAAAGCGTGCCGATATCCGATTTCAGTGTCGGACCTTCCGCCCGACTCAAGATAAAGGCGCGTTCGGAATCACCGATGAAGTCAGTCGGACGGCTTCCCTGAATCTCCATCACATTCTGGCGAGTAACCTCACAAAAATGGTCACGAATAAACTCGACGCTCGTCTTCGAGAAAAGGTCTGAGTTGAATTCAAACGTGCCTTTAATCAACGACCCATCGTCTTCAAGAAGAAGGCTGAGATCAAACTTGGCAGTCTCTATATCAGATTCTTGAAGCTCAGCACTGAGTCCATCAAATTCGAGATTTCGATTACTTTGCCCCTGCAGCGAGAACAAGACTTGAAATAACGGGGAGAGTGCTCGATTTCGTTCCGGTTGTAATGTTGAAACCACTTGCTCAAATGGCACATCCTGATTCGAGAGACCTTCCAGGCATACCTGCCTAACATGGCTCAAAAATTCGGGAAACCGCTGACCGGTTTGGCAAATCCTTAGGACCAACGTGTTTGCAAAAAATCCGACGAGACCTTCGTGTTCCCGTCGGGTTCGCCCCGCAACGGGCGTTCCTACCGCAAGATCAGAATCGCCTGACACATGGTGAAGCATCAGCGAAAAGTTGGCCAACAAAAACATAAATGCCGTACAACGCTGGTCTCGACAGTAACGGTGAATTTTTTCTGAAAACACTTCGTCAAAATTTATTTCAACACGCTCCCCTATAAAGGTTTGGACATCTGATCGCGGAAAGTCAAAAGGGAGATTAATTTCTGTAGGCAGCCCTGCTAGTTGATCTCGCCAGTACGCAAGCTGTTTTTGATAACGATCTGTAGAGGTTTCCTGTCGCTGCCAAACGGTATAATCCCCGAAAGAATTCGTTAATCTGGGTAGAGGCTTGACCTGATTATTCATTTCTATGTTGTAAAGCGTTACTAATTCGGAGAATAAGATGTCTAACGACCAGCCATCACAGATCGCATGGTGAACATTAATCAGCAAAACGTTCTTCTCTAGCTCAAGCTTGATAAGCAAAAGCCGAAAAAGCGTGCCTTCACTTAAAACAAAAACATGTTCGATATTTTCCTGCTGGAGCGCTCTCAGCCTGGCCTCTTTCTCTCGTGTCGAGGATCGGGAAAGATCGAGGATTTTGAATGATTCGTGAGATTGACTGACGTCAATTTGGACCGATCCTGATTCGTTGACAAAGCGTGCTTTGAGCACTTCGTGACGACTCATTAAATTCGAGACAGCTTTTTCAAGAGCGTCCACATTTAACCGTCCGGACAAGCTGATTGCGCCAGGTATTGTGTAGGCTTTTGAAGACCCCTCTAACTGGTCAAGAAACCATAATCGCTCTTGTGAAAACGACGGAACCCAACGGCGGCGCGCGTCTACATCAAATTTAGCCGACGACGACGTAAGATTTTCATCATCACGATTAAGAGTGAACCATACCCCTTTCGCCCGGCTTGATAAATCATCAAGTGACCATTCTTCTTTCCAGGAATCTGCGATTGACGCATCTATTTGGCGGTGCTCATGAAAACGTACATCCCCTATCATTCGTGATTCTGCTCGAAGGCCGTCTGTCATCCGACTCTTCGAATCCCTGTAGAGATCAAGCATCTCCCGTTTGAAGTCGATACCCACCATCCGGCAAACTTTTCGCAATTCAAATTCAGGATTTCTGACAAGCTGCTCAAAACTTATACAAACTTGCCTGGATTTGGGAATGCCGGAAAGGTGGTTGAGAATGTTCTGATGACTGATCGTCCAAATCAGCTCCGCAAGTTGACTTGGCGACACCCCATGTTCATGCCGAAAAAAAATCTGGTCAAGATGCGTCTTTTTAAACGAATTAATCATTCCGCAAGGATGCCGATAAAGATGAATATAGAGCGGGGAATCGAAACTATTTTCAATTCGCTCCAAAGTCTCTTTTTCCAATGCATATGACGGTGTCTTATCGACTAAAAGCTTTCCATCACAGAATCGCTGTAATTCCCGGAAAACATCTTCAGTACGGGTGCCCCGTTCTTCAGCCCGCTTGACCCAACCTAACGCTTCATCAGCAGACCATCCCCGAAGCTCCATCAACGCCCGGACAAGTCCTTCTAAATAAAACGCAGTTGCTTGAGAGAAACCGGAAGTTCGCGTCTTAAGGGTCCGAAAGCGCAGTAATTCAAGTTCTGGCGGAGAGAAAATTGTTGGATGACCACCAAGAAGCACTCTAAGCAACGTCGAACCCGATCGTGGCGGCGACAAAACAAACATGGCTGCTGGGTTCTTCTGCCCTGACACCCCGAACCGGTCAACCGATTGGTCGATAATTTTCTGGAATTTTTCAAAATCACTATCAACTACCTTATGGGAGGAGAATTCCGAACAATACTGCCGTTGGATATAGTCCACATAGTCTTCTAAGACTGGGTGTTCAAAAATACCCGCGACATATAGCACCTGACCCAACGACTCTTGTAGGCGATTGACAGCCAATGCCGCCCGAATTGAATCCCCGCCTAATTCAAAGAAGTCATCGACTCCTTCAATGTGTCTAACGCCAAGTATTTCTTCCCAAACACCTCTTATAGTGACTAAAAGATCGCCTTCAGGACTGTCGTCGATTGTGACACGCTTAATAGGAATTACGTCTTTCGTTGGCGGGGGGAGATTTTTTTTATCTATCTTTCCATTGATCGTCAGGGGGAATCGATTGACTTGGACGAACCAAGAAGGACACATGTATTTTGGGAGCTTAGGACTCAAATATGCTCTGATTTCGTCAGCAAAAAACGGCTGGTCTTTTTCCATTCTAATGTAAGCAATCAACCCCGGCAGATCGTGCTCATCTTTCCAAATCGTCACCAGGGATTGGATAATGTTTGGATGGCTATTTAACGCGGCTTCAATTTCTCCTGGCTCAATCCGGTAACCATGAAGCTTGATTTGATCATCCACCCTGCCGCAGTACTCTAGGTCGCAGTCACGCGCCCAACGGCCCAGATCGCCGGATCGATAAATTCGACCTTTAATATCAAACGCAGAGAGGCCAGAAAAGGTTTCGGCTAAAGGAAATTTTGAAGAAGTCAGCTCGGGTTGATTCAAATAGCCTTGAGTCACTCCGCCACCCCACACAATAATCTCGCCAACAGCACCAGGCATGACCGGATTCATGCTCGAGTTAACGATTGCCACGCCTAAGTCATCTAGCGGAACGCCAATGCGGCTTTTTAGTGGTCGCTCTAAATCATCTGACGAAATTGGCCTCAGCGTGGTATGAACGGTAGTTTCGGTAATACCATACATGTTTACAAATGTCGGCGTCTGCGATCCGTGGCGACCAATCCACGCCTTTAGAGCAGAAAAATCTAAAGATTCGCCCCCAAATATTACCCATCGCAACCGAAGGGGCATCGCAGAGCGTTCATCCTCATCATCAAAACCGCGAAACGCTGACGGGGTTTGATTTAAAACAGTGACCTTTTTTTCCGAAACGAACTTATAAAATTTAACCGGATCACGCGTAACCTCCCAGGGAATCACAGATAAAGTACCTCCCGTCAAAAGAGATCCAAAAATTTCCCAAACTGAAAAGTCGAATGCCGGAGAATGAAACAACGTCCAGTGATCGCTTGATCCAAAGCTGTAGAATGAATCAGTCGCATCAATCAGTCGCAGTACATTCCCATGGTTAACTTGAACCCCCTTCGGCCTTCCAGTCGATCCAGAGGTATAAATGATGTAGGCCAGATCTGACGATTGAACCCTTACCAAATCCAGCGGCTCAGAAGCATCAGATGAACAGGTGGTCAAATCTATATTTTCAATTTCACGTGAGATTATCGGTATGCATCCCGAATCCGCATTAGTCAAAATAGCTAAGGCGCCGCAATCTTCAAGAATAAGCCCTATTCGTTCAGAAGAACTATCTGGATCAAGCGGAACATAGGATCCACCCGCTTTCAGGATAGCCATAATCCCAATGACGAGGTCGGCCGATCGAGGCAGGAACACCGCCACAGGATCGCCGTTTTGACCAATGAACTGTCTGATCCGACCGCACAATCGATTCACTTTGTCAGACATCTCATCGTAGGTCAGAACCTGATCCTCAAATCGAAGCGCAACACAGGTTCCATGCCGTTCCACTATTTGATCGAAACGATTCACAATCGAATCCGAAGGTTCCAAGATCGTTTTGAGCGAACGAGCACCCGAATTCTTGATATTGAATGCTCGATCTACGCCACTTATCAACAACGGAGCGTCTAACAACTCCAAAACGATCTCGCGGTACTGGCAAAGCAACCGTTCCAAGCTACTTTTTTCAAAAAGTTGGCTCGCCCCACGAATTTTTACTTCAAACGCTCCACCGGTTTCTTCAATAGACATAATTAAATCGAGAACGGCATTCACATTTGCCGTTTTGACCGGTGTGATCTCTATAGAGCCTAGTTTTGCTTGCTGAAGCGGAGCATTTTGTAATGCGAACAGGGACTGGAAAAGAGATGCTTGTGTGCCAGTCCGCTCAAACTCTGTCGCTTTTATGATTTCATCTAACGGCAATTGACGATGCTCAAATGCGTCGATAAATATTTTCCTTACGTACTCAGTGATAACCAAAGACTTATCAACGGTGTCGCAATCAATTCGGATAGGAATCGTGTTGAGGAATAAGCCCACCAAATCTTCCAGAATCGCTGATGGTCGAACCGAAACCGGCACGCCGATGATGATATCGCGCTGACCTGTGAACCTTGCTAGGAGCACATAAAAAGCCGTTAAGAGAAAAACAAATTCAGTAAGTCCTTCCCGTCGGCAAAATTTCTTGATCTGATCAGTAAGATCAAACTCAAGCTCTGTATAACAAGTCGTTCCTCTGAAATTGGGCGGCTCGTTTCGAATAAGATCAAACGGGAGGTCCAGTGCCGGAATCGAATTTTCAAGACTCTTCTTCCAAAACCGCCTTGACTTCCTAGCATCCGCTTGCGTCAACCATTTAGCCTGCCAGATAGCGAAATCGCCGTATTGAAGTGATAAGGCTGGAGTGTCAAATTTTAAGTCTGGATCATAGGTTTCATAGGATGTCGCCAACTCATTAACCAGAATTCCGATACTCCAGCCATCACAAATAATGTGATGGATCGTAAAACAAAAAATGTATTCCAAAGCGCTAACTTTGAGCAGCCGAATTCTGAATAAAGGGTCTCCACTCTCTAGCGCGAATGGTTGTACTGCCTCAGCCGCAATGACTTGTTCAATGCTTTGGGCATTCTCAGACTCTACCGAGATAGAGACTGGCGCGGCAGGTCGAACACATTGAAATGGACCATCTTTATCGCTACAGAACGCTGTTCTCAGGATTTCATGCTTGTCTACTAATTGAGAGAACGCATGCTCTAGTGCAGAGATATTTAAATTTCCTGTGAGGCGTAACACCACTGGAGGCATGTTGTATGCATACGAACCCTCCCCTTCAAGCGCAGCAAGAAAC
>Ga0222718_10002230_pt1 | contig 17602 bp, 13 predicted proteins | sample C33_27DmetaG_FD_165045 | JGI IMG/M metagenome (GOLD analysis project Ga0222718, IMG submission 165045) | Estuarine water microbial communities from San Francisco Bay, California, United States - C33_27D | ecosystem: Environmental > Aquatic > Marine > Unclassified | place: USA: California... | reverse complement strand
ATTATAAAACCTTACAATATTATTTATATCATAATTATAATGATCTTAAATAAATTATAAAACCTTACAATATTATTTATATCATAATTATAATGATCTTAAATAAATTATAAAACATTACAATATAATATTATTCATTTTGTAGATTATTATAATGATCTTAAATAAATTATAAAACCTTACAATATTATTTATATCATAATTATAATGATCTTAAATTAATTATAAAAAAAGTAAAGTCATTTAAATATATTAAATAATCTTTATATCATTTTGTAGATTATTATAATGATCTTAAATTAATTATAAAAAAAGTAAAGTCATTTAAATATATTAAATAATCTTTATATCATTTTAAAGATTATTATAATGGTCATAAATTAATTACAATATATATCATAATTATAAAAAAAATCATAGAATAGTTATAAATTTTAAAATTATTTTATCTATTCTTAAATATTATATAACCGATATAATGTATTAGAATCAGTCATTTCAATATATTTATCATAATCATCACCATATGCTTGATAATTATGTTTATCTAATATATACCTAATATCAATAATAATTTCATCCCATAATGTATTTGGTAAATTCTTATAATTATAGTCTTTTCCAGAAAAACCAACATAATAATCAAAATCCATACGATATCTTAAAAAATGAATAAAATAACCATAATCATATTTAATTTCATCAAATAAAGCCCAAATTAATGGTGTTTTTATATTTTTACAATGAAAAATATAACTAATTTTATGCTTCATTTTTAATTAATTTTCCAAAAAGCTGAATTGTTTTATCTGTAATAATATTTTCCATAGAGTTACATATTATTTTAATTGAATTTCTTATATCTATTTCTATTTCTCCATATTTATAATGATAAGTAATTGAATTAAAACTAACTGCATCTATCCAATTACTTAAATATTCCACAGAACAACCTAAGATCGCACACGTCTTATTTTTACCTAACAAATTAGCAGTAGAAATAAGTTTTGATCTAGTTTTTTTAAAACTTAATTGTTCTGCAATCCATTTACGAATATTTTTAATATCAGTATTAGTAATTTTATTATTCCAATTTTTTAATTGATTCAATTTTTCATTTGTAGAATTACAATTATCAAAAGTTGTATTTACAACCATTGAAGCTATTTCTTGTTCTTTAAGAAATTTAAGCCACTTTAAAGTATCTACTTTAATTTTATCGTTCAAAGACATTTTGTATTTTGTTTTTTTACGTAATCATTTTTATTTCAATTTTTTTACGTTTTTTTAAATAACCAATTATTTGTAATAATGAATCACATAGATCATCGGATTTTTTCTTATATTCTTTAAATATATTTTCTAAACGTGTATTATCTTTTATCATTTCACAACATATTTCAATCGCTTTTTTTTTATTATTTCTATATTGCTCTGCTTTACTACAAGTTTTATCCATCTCATAACCTTCTAATTTTATTGAAGCATTTACTTGAACTATATCAATTACATAATTATCATAATGTTTTAAATTATAAAAATAACCATAAATTAACATTTGTATAGTTTTCATAACACCTTTCGATGGTTGATTTTCTAATAACACAATATCAATATTCAATTCTGTATTTTCTTTAATTTCACCAATTAATTCATCCATTCTAATGTAAATCATTTCAGATAATTCAGATATACTAATTGATTTTTTCATTTTCTCAAATAATTTTATAACTTTCCATACAATGAGTTTATTATCTAATAAAACAGAACAACCTAAATTAATAATACCAATATCAAATGAAACTACTAACATTTATATTATACTTATTTATTTATCTTTATAGTGTTTTTCTATCCAATCTACCATTAATTTAAAACCATGTAATAATGCGTAATCTACTGTTTTTGTATCTATATTTAAATAAAATCCTTCTTCATTTGTTGTCATTGATATTAAAGAATCGTGATTATTAATGACTAACGTATTATCATTTATATTACGCGCAGTTGATATGTAATTTTGTTTTCTTTTATATATAGATATTAAATTCATATAATATTCCATATTTGTTAGTTTATAACTTTTTTCATATACTTTTACTGTTGTATTAAACTTATGTATTATTGATAATATTTGATTCTTAGGAATATCTGGAAAATATTCTAATATTGTATTATTCGTTATACAAGGATCGCAATATAAATAACCATCTATTTCTACAGGGGTTGATATTATAGGAACAGATGAAGATGCTTTTATAGCTTCTGTAACTACAATATTTGGTGTATTATCAATATTGAATAATGTAAGTTCTCCTGTGCTTACACATAATGCTAATATATGTAAGTTTTTTCCATATTTTTTAGATATATCAGCAAATGTTAGACCTTTAAATTCATTTAATTCTTTTTCAAAAATATCAAAATAGATTGATACATCTTGAATACCTTTTTCATATATTATATTAAGTAATTTATCATAATTTATAAGTTTAAACTCTTCATTTTCTACTAATTTATAAAATAATTTTTCTATTCTTGAGATATCAATATTTAATATAATTAAATAAGCAGTAATTGCACCAAATGATACTCCACCAATATCTTTTATTTTAGTAAAATAATGAGGATAGGCTTGAATATATCTTATAATTCCTAAGTTATATAAACCCCACAAATGACTTCCTGATATAAATAAATGTGTCAAATCTGTCATTATTATTTAATAACAATGTTAAACATTTGTTGATCCAAACCCTCCTTTATTTCTTTTTGATTCTACCATTTCTTCCATCTTCATTTCTATAAAATTAGGAAATACTTGTTTTCTCACTATTAATTGACAACATTTAAATGGATATTCAATCTCTATAGCATCATCACACACTTTTGTTAATCCTACATATAAATTACCTTTATAACTACAATCTATTATACCAATACTATTACTTAACATATATCCGGATTTTACTATTGATGATCTAGGAACTATTTCGACATAATATCCTACCGGAATATTTAAACAAATACCAGTATCATACAATGTAGTTTTAGAATTAATAACTTTATGCACATTTAAAATACTAATATCATAACCTACATCACTAAAATTAGTTTTTGTTGGAATAATAGCATCTTTGTTTTGTTTTACAAAATGAATTACAGGTTGATTACAATTTATAATTTTATTAAAATTCCTATTATCATATAATTCTTCTGTAGATTCTGCATACAATTTACCTACAAAATCTACATAATTTACTTTTGTAATTATAATATTATCGTCTTTTTTTTTATAAGGCACGGTGATCATCTTAAGAAAATCTTCATTATCATAAGATATATTTAAATCTTCATCTAAAATACCAATCGCATCTATAATACCTAAAATAACATCAGCATTGTATGTAAAATCTTTATATGTAGAATATTTTTTAATTAAATGTAAAGGAATTGTAGGTGATACTAAGTTCCATCCAGTTAAATAATATGACTTTTCCATTTTTATAATTGTTATTGTTTTAGGATTTTATATCATTTTTATAATAACATTTGTTTATAAGATCAAGTGCAAAATATTTTTGATCTTGCAGTCATTAATAAATAATAACATTTGTTTATATAATAAAAATTAATTATAAATTATTTTAATCTTACAATCATTAATAAATAATAAAAATTAATTATTTTAATCTTGCAATCATTAATAAATAATAAAAATTAATTATTTTAATCTTGCAATCATTAATATATAATAAAAATTAATTATTTTAATCTTGCAATCATTAATATATAATAAAAATTAATTATAAATTATTTTAATCTTGCAATCATTAATAAATAATAACATTTTTTTTATTATATAAACAAATTTAATTATTTGTATAATTAAAAATTAAGATTATTATTATAAATAATAAAATAAAATTTATTTTTATGTAACTATAAAAATAATCTAGAAACTTATCAATAATTTTATTAATAATATTGATATAAAATTATTTCTTATAAATTTTACCAAATATTAAATATTCCTTTTTTTGCATAAAATTTATAATTTGAAGGTGGTTCAGGATCTAGATCATCTTTTTCATCTAAATAATATTTTGATGTATCTTTAAAATGTAATACACTAATCGTTGTATAAGGCATTATAAATTAAATCAATTTATGTAATCATTTTTATTATATTCCAATTCTAAATCCTCTACTATAACCAATTAAACAAGCAAAATACATTAAAAATATATATTTGTAATAACAATTTTCAATACTATAAATACTATAATCAAATTTCATATATATACTCCATACTAAAAAATAAAATAAATTATTTAATATATCAATATAATTTATTATAATTATATTTTTCTTTATAAATAATATTGAATATACAAGCGGTATAATATGTAAAATTACATTCAATAAATTAAAACATAAAAAAGATACACACATCTTTTAGGTATTTTATATATTAATATAGGATCTATAATAAACATAAAATGAAATAAAATACATATAGTAATATTATTTATTATCACTTGTTTATGATATGGTTTTAAACACATTGATACTAAATTCCAAATTGTAAATTGTTTGAAAAAATCATTTTTTAAACAATACATATTTGTAAAAATATCTAAAGATGAACTTATTAACATTGTTGTATTTATTAAAATAAATAATTCATAATTCATTTTTCTAATATTATTAGTAAGAAATATACTTTATATGGTTGATCAGAATTTAATTGAACCATTCTTATTTATTATTATATTTATTATTATCTTATATATCAGTTTTACTTATTATAATAATCGTAATCATATTTATGTTAAAGCTGATGACGGCAAAGATTATAGAGTTCAAATTACTAAAGGTAGCAAAGAATCCGCTAACCTATTAGCAGATGCTATAAATAAAGTTAAAACTTTATTAGAACATTTAAAAAAATCAGAATCACAAGATATACGAACTAAAACATTAATATCACGTTTCAATCCCGAAAATATAACCGAAAATGATCCACACGAAATGAAAACAGGTGTTACTAGTTATACAGTTAATAAAGGTGAAAAAATCGTAGTTTGTCTAAGACAAAAAAATAATGATTTCGTTGAAATTAATACCTTAATGTATGTCATTATACACGAATTAGCACATATTTGCGATTTAACATCTGAACAACACGATGAAAAATTTTGGAATAATTTTGAATGGTTATTAGAACACGCTGTTAATATAGGTATTTACAATTATATTGATTATAGTAAAGATGAAGAACCATATTGTGGTATGAATATAACTTCTAATGTTTTAGATGATAGATAAAAAAATGATACGTATAAAAAATTAATATTAATTATAATTATGAATAATACATTTCAAATTATTGATTGGAATATACCCAAATATGCAGATCAAATAGATTTATCAGATTCATATAGAAAACCTTATAATTATGATATACACATATATGGTGTTAGATCTGATAATAAAACCGTATTTTGTTGTATTAAAGATTTTAAACCTTTTTTTTATGTAAGAGCACCTACAAGTTTCAGTAAAAAAAACAAAGCTTTCAATCACATTCAAACTGAGTTATTTAATAAATTAGAAGATAATGCATATTCTTATTATAAAAAAAAATATAATGTTGAAGATACAATATGCTCACACGGTATTAATGCTAGAATTTGTATGAATTGTGGATATGAAATGGATGATGCTCTATTTCCTAAAGAATATGATGCTATAGATTTTAAATGTGTAAAATTAACTGACTTTTGGGGTTATTCAAAAGAACCTAGATGTTTTTTAAAGATTACCACACCAAATCTCGCATTATTTAGAAAAATGCAATCTATATTCAATTCTTTCAATCGTGATACATCATTTACAGATGTATGGAAAGAAAAACCATCTAAAGATATTTGGAAATTATACGAAACTAATATTGATCCATTCCTTCGATTTATTCACGAAAAAGAAATTAAACCATCCGGTTGGGTCACTATCACAAATGGTCAAGAAATTCAAGACACCAATTGTGATTACTCTTACATCATTACTACAGAAGATATTAAACCAGAACCAATTAATACTATCGCACCTATGTTAATTGCATCTTTTGATATTGAATGTACTAGTAGTTCAGGTGATTTTCCAATGGCAATTAAAACATATAAACGATTTGCACAAGATTTATGTGAAAATGCGGATATTATTTGTTCAAATGACATTAATATCATAGATATTATTACACATATAATGACAGAAGATTATGAAATTGATAAAACTCATTCAATTCATAAAATTAATATGAAAAATAATCCAAGTCCTAAACAATTAGAAGGTATTAAAAAGAAATGTGGAAATATTAAAAATATTTTACAAAAAATATCAACCACTAAACTTACACAAAAAGAAATACAATATGAAGAAGATAATATTCGAAATATATTAGCACGAGAATTACCAAAACTTGAAGGTGATCCTATTATTCAAATTGGAACTACATTTCATCGATATGGTTCTGATGAAATTATTTATAAACATTTAGTTAATTTAGGAACTTGTGATAAAATTGACGGAGTTGATGTTATTGTTTGCAAAACAGAAAAAAGATTAATTGAAAGATGGAAAGAAATGATGTTATCAATGAGACCTGACATTATAACCGGTTATAATATTATGGGTTTTGATTTCAAATATATTTACGATAGAACTACAGAATTATCAATTCAAGAATCATTTATGTTTGAATTCGGTAAATCAAGTAAAATTAATGCTAGTTTTAAAAGTAAAACATTAACTTCATCCGCATTAGGAGAAGTTAATACATATTTCTATGAATTTGAAGGAATATTAGTTATTGATTTATTCGTTTATGTAAAAGCACCTACTATATTAACATTGGATAATTACAAATTAGATAATGTTGCAGAACATATATTAGGTGAAACGAAAGTTGATCTTAAACCTAATGAAATTTTCTCAAAATTCTTAGGAACATCTAAAGATCGTGCAGATATTGGTATTTATTGCATTCAAGATTGTGTTTTAGTAAATAGATTATTTCATAAAATGAAGGTATTAGAAAATAATACAGGTATGAGTAATGTATGCCTTGTTCCACTTTCATATATTTTTCATAGAGGACAAGGTATTAAAATCTATTCTCTTGTTATGTATGAATGTTCCAAACGTAATCAAGTTATACCAAGTAAAGCATTCATTGATGATGGAATATATGAAGGTGCTATCGTATTAAACCCTAAAACAGGCATTTATGTTGATGATCCTATTGTTGTTTTTGATTATTCTTCATTATATCCAAGTTCTATGATTGCTGAAAACTTATCACACGAATCACATATATTACCAGAAGATATTTGTAATTACATTAAAGATGATAAATTAATCGAAAATAATGATGACCTTATTTTAAATAAAATTGAAATTGATGGTGATCCACATTATTATATCAAATATCGTAATGGTAAGAAATCTACTATTCCTCAAATTCTTGAAATGCTTATTAAACAACGTAAAGCTACAAGAAACAAAATTGAATATAAAACAATTAAAACTGCTTCTAAAGAATACATTGGATTATATAATTCTAATAACAATACAATCAAAACACCTGACGAAATATTAAATATTGAAGATGATATAATATCCATTACAGATACTTATAATGATTTTGAAAAAGCTGTATTTGATTCATTACAATTAGCTTACAAAATTACTGCTAATTCATTATACGGACAAACTGGTGCTAAAACATCTCCTATTTATATGAAATCTATTGCCGCCTGCACTACTGCAACTGGTAGAAATATGATTATGAAAGCTAAAGATTTTGTTGAAAAAAACTATAATGCTGATGTTATTTATGGTGATACCGATTCTATCTTCTGTAAATTTAATTTAAAACATAAAGGAAAAGAAGCAGTTCCTGAAGCTATTGAAAAAGGTTTAGAAGTTGAAAAAGCAATTGCAGAACATTTAAAAGCTTATAAACCACAAGCTCTTAATTATGAAAAAGTTCTATATCCTTTCATTCTTTTTAGTAAAAAACGTTATGTAGGTCTATTATATGAAACAGATCCAAATAAATGTAAAGAAAAAAGTATGGGTATTGCTTTAAAACGTAGAGATTATTCTAAAATTATGAAAGAAGTATATGGTTCTGTTATTAAAAAGATACTATGGGAAAATGATTTACCCGGTTCTTTCGAAATATTAGATAAACATTTACAAAAAATTGTTAATGGTGATGTTGATCTTAATAGTCTTATAATATCTAAAACATTGAAAAGCACATATAAAGATCCTACAAAAATAGCACATAAAGTATTAGCAGAAAGAATAGGAGAAAGAGATCCCGGTAATAAACCACAAATTAACGATCGATTAGCATACATTTATATTGAAAACGAAGACCCCAAATCACTACAAGGTGATCGTATTGAAACTAAAGAATTCATTTTAGAAAATAAAGATACAGTCATACCCGATTATCTACATTATATTAAAAATCAAATTATGAACCCCGTAGTTCAATTATATACACTTTGTATTGATCAAATTCCTAATAATACACATCCACACAATTATTGGGAACTTGAAGCAGATAAATTAAAATTGAAAGATATCTATCAAGATTATGATAAGAGAATGTCAAGAATTGAAAGTCTTAAAGAACAACACGTTCAAAAATTATTGTTTGAACCTTATATTCGTCTTCTTGAAAAACCAGTATATGATAAAGAAGGAAATGTTGTTAAAAAACGTATTACATCCTCACAAAAAGAAGTTGTTAATTTAGATTTTAAATCAAAGAAAGATGAATTAGAAAATGTTAATATACCTGTAATTGTAAAAGGTGATACTAAAAATAGTAAATTAATTATAACAATTGGAGATATTAAAACAGAAAATACTTTTAATAAAAAAGATAAAAAAGAACTTTTTGTTGTAAATGCAATGAAAACATATATTGAAAGTAATACTGATAAATATATAATATTCAAAGTTAAAGGTTGTGCAAGCCTTATAAATGAATATGCAAAAATTAAAGAAATACAAATAGAAAATTCAAATAAATCTTGGTTAGATCTTGGTGCCCCTACATTAATTATGTTTCAACCAATTATTAATTATTATTATAGAATTAATATTACAAGTGTATAAATAATTATTTTTTATAAAAATATAAATGGCTTATTTATCTTTAGAATAATTTTATTAATTATCATTTTTATAGTGTGTTTAATTCCATATTTATATCTTAATTTTAATTCTTGGTGGATAAAAGTTATGTCTAAATTATTATTAAAAATTCCAAATTTTAAAAATATTAAAGTTAATAATTCTAAATTATTTAAACATTACATCAATACTGATAACAAAATTATTAATAGTTGCAAATCATAAATGTTTATTTGATGGTTTCGTTTTATTAAATAGTTTGCAAGATATTGGATTTATGTTAAGTAGAAAAGGTGGTAATTTAGTGCCTTTTATAAATAGCATTAATAAAAAATCAAATTCATTTTTTTATAAACCAAATCAAGGAACAGAAACCTTAATAGGTAAAATTAATTTACGAAAAATTAATGATAATATAATTGTTGTATTTGCAGATAGTATGAATCCTATACCTATAAGTAAAAATATAACACCTTTTAAAACAGGAGCATTCCAAGGTAAATTTGATATATTACCAGTTGTTATTAAATATAAAAATTGGACTATAGATCCTACATTTAAATGGTATAATAGAGAACATCCATTTATTGGATTTTTTAAACTTTTATTATATGGTAAATGCGAAGTTGTAACAGATGTAATGGATTTAATAAGTTGTGATGAAAATATGACTGTTGAAGAATATCGTGATTATGTATATAACCGAATGAATACAAGATATAATGAATTGTAAATATTACAAGCGTATAAATATTAATTAATTATTTTTATAGAAAAGATAAATGACTTATTTATTTATTTTTAGAATTATAGTATTTATTATTTTATATTTTATATTTTACATTGGATATATATATTGTGGATTAGGTAATTGGTGGATTACATATATTAATAAATATGCTTTAAAAGTTGCAAATATACATAATATTAAAATAAATGGTGAAGATAAAATACAAAAATTATATGAAAGTGATAAAAAATTTATAGTTGTATTAAATCATAAAACTATTTTTGATATGTTAATTTCTTTTTATGTTAATCCGAATATTTGTATATTAACCAGTCTAGCAGGTGCTAAAATATTCCCAGGTATGTTCCAATTAAATAAAAAAATTAATAGTATTATTTTTGATTCTAATATAAAAAAACAAAAAATAACTGATCTTATTTATGATCGTGTATCAAATAGAAAACCTAAAGATAATATGTTAGTTATTTACCCAGATGCTATGGAACCTATACCAATAGGTAAAAATATAGCTCCCTTCAAAACTGGAGCATTTAGAGGTAAATTTGATATTTTACCGGTTGTTATTAAATATAAAAATTGGACTATAGATCCTACATTATATTGGTATAAAGGAGAACATCCTATAATATGTTTTTCTAAAGTATTATTAGATGGTAAATGTGAAGTTATAGCAGATGTTATGGATTTAGTAAGTTGTGATGAAAATATGAGTGTTGAAGAATATCGCGATTATGTATATAACCTAATGAATACAAGATATAATCAATTATAAATAATAAATGGGTCAAGGACCTAGCACACCTGATACAATTAAAACTACACCTAATTCTATTATCAGTAATGAATATTCTACGGTTAATGATACTAATTTATTAAAATATATTAAATGTAATTATTATACAGCAAAAGAATATCAAGATATTGATAAAAACTTATTACCTAAATATATGAGCAAAATACGTAAAACTGTAAATGTCGGTAATACTAAAATAACAGACAGTAAAACACGAAATAAATTATTTGAAAATTTGAAATATGATAAAGAAAAACATAAAGATGATATGGATATTTATCAATTTTCAATGAATAAAGAACAATTAAAAAAATTAGAAGAAACAATAGATAATATATTAGATAATTTAAGTAAAAATGTAATAGGAGGTAAAATACCTGGACCTATTTATGTTGCTTATTCAAAAATATTAGATTATAATGGTTCATATTTAACACGTTATGTTGATATAAAAAAAAACGATGGTAATGAAACAAAAAAAAGATTTTTTACTGATTTATCTAACGAACTTAAAAATAATAGATCGGTTGTTGATAACACTATATTTGCTAGATATGTATGGAAAGGTAATATAGATTTAATTATTTTAATACCAAATATGAATAATTTAAATAAAATTCATACAAATATGTTTGATTATTATATTAATAACCAAATTGTTAATTATATTGTTAATAATGATTTTATGAATAATATCATTCCAAATGATATGTCTATTTATCCTAAATTTTTACATAAGAAAACTAAAAAAGAATTTAATTTTGAACGTGATAGTAATAATATTTGCACCTTTCATGGTTGCAATACTCAAGATCATACTGAAAATTTAAATACTATATTACCTGTATTTAGTAAAGATGATAGTACAATGAGAAATAATGTTAAATCTACAAAAATATATTTACCTAATAAATGTTTAAGAACTATTGATTATGTTAAAAATGGTTATAATCCGAAAGGTAATGAAGTAAGAGATAAAAATCTTTTTAATCTAAATGTAGATTATACTGATATAGTATTTGAAATGATCTTTTGTATGGCAATTGATTGTATGTTTGAAAATGCAGATAAAGATTTAGGTGTCGCTAAAAGATGGATCAATTATATTGATAAATATAATAAAAATCCTAATTTTTTACACGAAGATGAAATATGTGATGATAATATTATTAAACATATGAATGCTTATGTATATGAATGTATTAAAGGAACACCACCACCTAAACAAGAAGATGAAGAAACACCTGGATTAGCAATTGAACCTATAACTATTGAAAAAGATCATTATGCAAAATGGAATGATGATATTATGAAGGAACTAGCAAGACGTAAAAGTATTTTTCCAGGTATTCAAGAATATACTTATCCATTTTTTCAATTTATTCCAAGTAAATCTAAAATTAATAATAAGATCTTTTATTTACCATGGGGTAATAGATTATTAACAAATAATGAATACTTAGTAGAAAATGAATTTAAAAAAGAAATTAAATCACATAATAATATCTATTCTTTATTTACAAATGAATATGGACAACTTGGTATCAAACAAAATGGAAGAATCAAAAAATGGTATAGCTCTTTTAAATTTCCTAGAGATAATTATGGTATTAAATTAACTATTGGATGTAAAATAACCGTTGTTAATGATAAAGATTCTGCAATTTTAACATTGAAAATTACAAATCAAACAGATTTTAAAGTTCCTTTATCATTAATAATTGATAATAATGGTTCCGTAATAGTATATGAAAATGGTTTTAAACCAATTAATATGTCTAGACCATTTAAAATATCATCAATTTCAACTGCAGATGATATTAATATTATAAATAAACAAGGATTATGGTATTATATGACCGGAACAAAAAGTTCATATGATAATAATATCGAAAAAATTGCAAGAACACAAAGAAATATAGGAACCGAAAGAAATATAGAAATAAAAGAAAATATAGGACTAGAAGAAAATATAGGAATAGAAGGAATATCTGAAAGAATAATAACATATTTGAAGTAATGTATTACAATTTAATAAAAACTTGTATAGATTTTAAAGATAAATGAAATAAGTTTTTATCTTTTTGATTTATAAATAATAATGGATACTTTAGATTTATATTTCAAAGATCATAAATACCCTTTAGTTAGTCATCAACTCGATAGTTATAGAGAATTCTTAAGAACCTATATACCTAATATAATACGTAGTAATAATCCCATTAATATGATAAAAACACAAAATGATAAAATCGTTTTTAAAATTGAAATCGAAATAGGACATAATGACCAAATCTATGTTGATAGACCCATTATTATGGAAAATAATAAAGATATATTATTAACTCCAAATGAAGCAAGATTAAGAAATCTTACTTATCAAACAAATATATATGCAGATGTAAAATTTAATTTCTATGATCGTAATAATCTTGAAAAACCTGTTGAACTTGAAAATAATGTTTTTAAAAAAATGTATATTGGTTCTGTTCCTATTATGCTTCACAGTGATGCTTGTATTCTTCACGGTAATAATAAAAAAGTATTAAATGAAATGAAAGAATGTAGTTATGATTATGGTGGATATTTTATATTAGATGGAAAAGAAAAAGTAATAATATCACAAGAAAGAATAACAAAAAATCGTTTATTTTTACAAAAATTAGATGAAGATGATGATTTTAGTCATAAAGGTTATATATCTTGTATTGCTGAAAAAGGAGAAGGTTCTCTATATCCTAAACGTTTTGAAATGAAAATGTGGCGAAAACCAACAAAAATGGAATATAATAATCGTATCAATAATCAATTTATTAAAGATAAATTAGGATTTTCAGATGTTATAAATAATTTGCCAATTACAAAATATCATAAAGCCGGTTCAACCGTATTTAATATGGCAAAAATTGGAATTGATATACCAATAGTATGTTTATTTAATTATTTAGGTATTTTAACAGATTTTGATGTTTATGAAATAATATTTGGTCATCCAGATGATCATACAATAGAACAAAAAAATAAATATGAAGATTTTTTAAGACCAAATATTATAAATTCAAATATTTTTACTGATTTTGATAAAAATTTTGATTTAGTTGAATATATTTTAAAAAATAATAAAAGTAATATTAAAAGCAAATCAATAATAAATGGTATTCTTAATTTAGATTTATTTCCAAATATAGAATCTTGGGATGGTAAAGTTAAATATTTAGGTTATATGGTTAAACAATTTGCTTATTTTACATTTGGTTATTTAAATGAAACAGATAAAGATAGTTATTTTTATAAAAGAATTGATGTAAGTGGTGTTATGTTAGCTGATTTATATAATACTACATATGCGAAATTTATTAAAGAAATACGTAATAAAATTGATAAAAAATACAATTATAGTAGTATTATTGATATTGATATAATTAATAATACAACCGGTAATGAAAATATTAAAATGTATGAGAAATTTATGGGAACTCACGATGATGTCCGTAGAATTATTCCATCTATTTATATGAGTGAAACCTTTGTTAAATCTTTAAAAGGTAAATGGGGATTATCTGATGCTAATCCTGATGACTGTGAAGAAGGTAAAGTTCAAGATCTATCAAGAATAAGTTATTTAGGTTATTTATCACACGTTAGACGAGTTAATATAGATATTGATCGAAGTCTTAAATTATTTAAATCACATATGTTACATATACATCAATATGGTATTATTTGTCCATATGAAACACCCGATGGTGGTTCTATAGGATATTTAAAAAATCTTGCTTTACTTGCAAAAATTACCGCAGGAACTGATCAAGATGATATAATTACGTGTTTAAATGATAGTGAAATATTTATACCATTGGAAAATTGTAGTTCAAAAATATTAAATAAAGTTAAAACAACATTAATATTTGTAAATGGAACTTTAATCGGAACAACACATAAACCCATACTTTTAAATAGATTTTTAAAAGCATGTAAGAAAACAGGATCTATTAATATATTAATTGGTATAATTTTAGATCGTCTTAATAATGAAATACGTATTTTAACTGAAAGTGGTAGAGCAATGAGACCCCTATTTGTCGTTAAAAATAAAAAAATTCATAATATTAAAAAAGATGATAAATGGTTTAAATTATTATTAGGAACATATCATAGTAATATTGATTATTCGGAAAATATATATACAAAAAACGGTTATAATTCACCATTTGATTCTAAATCAAAAAATTTAATTACAATTATTGAATTAATGGAAAAACAATGTGGAGTTATAGAATATATTGATATTGAAGAAACTGATGTATCTTATATCGCTATGAATCAAAATTCCATTAATAATCAACATACACATTGCGAAATACACCCTTCCACTATGTTAAGCGTCGTTAGTGTTAATATACCTATGTGTAATCATAGTTTCGCTGCACGTAATATATTCCACGCATCACAATCTAAACAAGCTATTGGTATTTATGCTACTAATTTTAAAGATCGTTTTGATACTGCAGGATATTTATTACATTATTCACAAAAACCAATCATTACAACTAAACCATCTTATTTAACACAAAGTGAAAGTATGCCCAATGGTACTAATATCATTGTAGCCGTTATGTCTTATTCCGGCTTTAATCAAGAAGATAGTTTAATGATTAATCGCGGAACAATTGAAAGAAGCTTTGAAGAAATTAGTTCTTTAAAATCTGTTTCATTAAGTATTTCAAATAAAGAAGTTAATGAAAAAGAATATTTCTGTAATCCTAAAGATCTTGTTAATAAAGGTATTACAGTTAAAGGTTTTAAGAAAAAAGCAAATTATAATTATTTAGATGAAAATGGATTTATTAAAAAAGGAATTTATATCCCACCAAATACTGATGTAATTGTTATTGGTGCTATTTTAGAAAGAACTGTTCTAAATACTGTAAAAAAAGGTATGTTTAATCAAACAATTTCACAAAAAGAATATGTCGATATATCAGTTATGACGGATATTGCCGCTTATGGAATAATTGATGATGTATATGTTTCCAGTAGAACTATAAGAAATAAAGATAAAATATGTAAAGTGCGATTTCTTAAAATTAAGCAACCCGAAATTGGCGATAAACATTCTAGTAGACACGGACAAAAAGGCGTTATAGGACGTATATTTGATGAAGAAGATATGCCTTATACAAAAGATGGATTAAGACCAGATATTATAATGAATGCACACGCATTTCCTTCACGTATGACAATTGGTCATATTGTTGAAAGTGTATATGCAAAATTGTGTTGTATTAAAGGTCATCAAGGAGATGGAACAGTATTTGTTCCTTTTGATCGTGAAAAAATGCAAGATGATTTAAGTAATTTAGGTTTTGAAAGAAATGGCACTGAAATTATGTATAATGGATTAACTGGACAACAAATTAAAAGCGAAATATTTATTGGTCCTGTATATTATTTTCGTCTTAAACATATGGTTTCTGATAAAATTAATGCAAGAGGACACGGCGCTTTTGCACCTAAAGAATTCTTAACTAGACAACCCACACACGGAAGACGTAAAAGTGGTGGTTTGCGATTAGGGGAAATGGAAAGAGATGTTCTATTAAGTTACGGCGTATCTTCATTTATTAAAGAATCTTATATGGAAAGAGCAGATAAATTCTCAATGATTATTGATAATCACGATGGAATACCCATCACACAACCTACAATTAATATGTCACAAATTGAAATTCCTTATTCTTTCAAATTATTATCTCAAGAATTAAACACTATGGGATTAGATATGAAATATAATACTATTAATACAATTGAACCAAATAATGTTAATAGTATTGAGAAATTTTCAGATGATGAAGAAAATGATACAATTGATATCGAAAATAATGATTTTGATGATAAATTATACACAGAATATTTAAATTATGTTTTTTCTAAAGATAAAGAAAAACAAAAGAAAAATAAATCAAAAACAGATACTAAAAAGGTAAAAGAAAATACCAAAAAAACTACCAAAAAAACTACTAAAAAAGAACTAAAAGGTGGTGAGATTTCTGATGATTCTGTTGATTCTGATAATTCTGATAATTCTGATGATGATTTTGTTGATCCTGATGATCTTGATGATTCCGATAATTCCGTTAATCTTGATAATTCCCCTCATACCCTTGATACACCTGATACCCTTGATACACCTGATACCCTTGATACACCTGATACCCTTGATACACCTGATACCCTTGATACACCTGATATCTCTAAAGATCTTGATACACCTGATACACCTGATATCTCTAAAGATCTTGATACACCTGATGTCTCTAAAGATCTTGATACACCTGATACACCTGATACACCTGATACACCTGATACCCTTAATACACCTGAATATACAGATTTAAAAAATAATATTAAAGGTGGATTAAATTTAGAAGAAAATAAAGATTCTGAAGAAGAAATGAATTATCTAGATAATATTGAAGATTCAATAGAATCTATAAGAGGTGAACCTACTGAAGAAGAATATACAACTAATATGATTATTGAATTAAAATAAATATACTAAATAAATAATGCAAGGTGAAAGTATTTTTCTTTTAGTTTTTATATTTATAATTTTAATAGCAGTTGGTATTATTGGTATATTGTATTTTATACATACTTCAAAATATGATGAATCTAATACATTTTATAAAAATCTTTTAGAAATTATTAAAAAAAATCCTAATTTATCTAATGATCTAGAAGACAAATTATTTGAAAAAGACTTTGATATTGATGATATATCTGATAGTCAAAAAGAACTTTCAAATATCTTTGGTACTAAGATATATTCTGAAACA